>Ga0210377_10000065_pt1 | contig 92675 bp, 78 predicted proteins | sample PLM4_65_b1redo_FD_155480 | JGI IMG/M metagenome (GOLD analysis project Ga0210377, IMG submission 155480) | Groundwater sediment microbial communities from an aquifer in East River, Colorado, USA - PLM4_65_b1 redo | ecosystem: Environmental > Terrestrial > Soil > Riparian zone | place: USA: East... | reverse complement strand
TTTTGATGATATTTTGGCTATTGCAATTTCGACATCTGTAAACAACAAGTTTGGCTATCATGTTTGCACTATACTACAAATCACTTCGACCTAACCACCACCAAAAATTTCATACCGAATTGCGAGGCAGGGTGCTCGCGAAGCGCAATATCGGGTCATTCACCACTACCGAAAAGAATACACAGTGAAAGCGATGTGTCAGTTCTTCGGTATTTCGCGAGCTGCCTATTATGTCTGGGTGAACAAAATGGATCAGCCAGATCTGGATGCTGAACGCCTGGCATGGGTGCAGGAAGCTTATCAGCAATCCCGCCGGACCTATGGGTATCGACGAATCCGCCTGTGGATTGGCAAACACAAGGGAGTGATGCTCAATCACAAAGCAATTTTACGCTTGATGAACAAACTGAACATCCACTCCGTTGTACGAAAGCGGAAACCCTATAAAAAGCTTAGCCAATTAGACACCTACCACTGCTATGAGAATGTCCTCAACCGAGACTTCCATGCCACGCAGCCGAACCAGAAGTGGGTTACCGATGTGACCTATATCCTGACCCAGCAAGGCTGGGGCTACCTCTCCACCATCAAGGATCTGTTTGACGGCTTTATTGTGGCCCATGAGTTTGGACGTGAAAACTCCCAGAGCTTGGTTAATAAAACCATCCGCCAAGCCGTAAGAAAAGAAAAGGTCACTGCAGGACTGATTCTCCACAGTGATCGAGGGCATTCATACACTTCGCAGGCGTATTTTGTCCTGACCCAACAGTCTGCCATCCTGCCCTCCATGTCACGCCGTGCCAACTGTTGGGACAATGCTCCCATGGAAAATTTCTTTGGACACTTGAAAGAAGAGGCTCTTCGGCAAGTGCATACGCCCACCTTTGAAGAGGCTCGTCGGATCATTGATGATTACATTTGTTTCTACAATTACGAAAGGATACAATTGAAAACAAAACAGACACCTTTTGAAACTAGGTGCCTGTCTCAGTAACCACAGAGGTCTTTCTTTATTGTGTCTTGCCCTATGGGGTCAGTTCAAAAGATCGGTTCTTTTTGTTTCTTATGCCGATTTTACCCTAAATGGGTGCATTTCTTTGTTATGTCCACCGGTCCAACAAATGGCTGTTTTTTTATCGGAACCGCGATTCGGCAAGGTATCGGCTATTTTGAGTTATCAACTCATTTCATTACGTCGCATTGCATCCATCACAGCCACTGCTGCGATCTGAACAATGTTGGTCACTTCGTCGCCAGTCTGCAAGACGTGAACCGGAGCACCCATGCCAAGCAGGATCGGTCCAATCGCTTTTGCATTGCCAAGCCGTGCCAGCAGCTTGTAAGCGATGTTCGCTGACTCAAGCGACGGGAAGACCAACACATTGGCATCTTTGACCACGCTGAATGGATAGCGTTTCTCGATGATTTCAGAAACAACTGCAGTATCAGCCTGCATCTCGCCATCTACAACGAGATCTGGTCGGCGGATTTTGGTTAATTTAACGGCATCCCGCACCTTATCCGAGAGCGGATGCGACGTGGAACCGAAATTCGAGAACGAAAGGAAAGCCACACGCGGTTCGATCTCCAACTGTTTTGCAAAATCCGCAGCGAGAGAGGCGATTTCGGCAAGGTCCTCTGCAGTCGGGTCAATGTTGACCGTTGCATCCGTAAACAGGAAGACACGGTCATCAACGATCATAATGTAAACGCCAGCTGCACGAGTTACTCCTTTCGCGGTATGATGAATCTGCAAAGCCGGACGAATCACATCGGGATAATCATACGTGAGGCCAGAGACGCAAGCTTCCGCATCCCCTATCTTGACCATGAGCGGCGCAAACACATTTGGATCTTTTACCGCAGGTGCAGACTCATGCAGTGATAGACCTTTGCGGTTGCGAAGTTCATAGTAAGCAGCAGCATATTTTTCGATGTCCACAAAATCGTCTGGATCAACAATTTGAGGTTGGTAATCCAAGGAGAGAACGTTGATCTGCGCCTCGATCACACTTCTACGCCCGATTAAGACCGGTGTACCGATACGCTCATCCTGGATTTGATAGGCAGCCCGAATCACTTTTTGCTCTTCCCCTTCAGCAAAGGCAATGCGCTTTGCTCCAGCGCTGGCACGGGCTTTATTCATAATAAAGTGGCGCACTTGTTCGCCCTTGCCCAGTCGGAAAGCCAATTGCTGACGATATTCGTCAATGTCGATTGTTTTTCGGGCAACGCCAGTTTTCATTGCCGCCTCAGCCACGGCGGGGGCTTCCCACAACAGCACACGGGGATCAAACGGTTTGGGGATGATGTAATCACGTCCAAATTTTAGGCTTTCCAAACCATAGGCACGTAGAACGGAGTCGGGTACATCTTCCTTGGCCAGCGCAGCCAGGGCTTTGGACGCCGCAAATTTCATATCATCATTGATGGCTTTTGCGCGCACATCCAACGCGCCGCGGAAGATAAACGGGAAGCCCAACACATTATTAACCTGATTTGGATAATCGGAGCGTCCCGTCGCGAGGATGATATCCTCGCGTGCCGCTTTCGCCAGTTCAGGTCTGATCTCTGGGTCGGGGTTTGCAAGCGCAAAGACAATCGGGTCGCTCGCCATACTCTTGATCATATCGGGAGTCAGCACATTCGCAGCCGAAAGTCCCAGGAACACATCACAGCCGCGCACCGCCTCCGCTAGGGTACGATGGTCAGTATCGACGGCGAACTCTTCCATGTATTTGTTCATGCCATCCGTACGCCCCTTGTATACCACGCCCTTGATATCAACCATTATGATATTTTCTTTTTTGACACCCCAAAGCGTAGCCATTTTGGCGCAAGAGATACCCGCCGCACCCGCTCCGCAAACGACCATCTTGATTTCAGCATGTTTCTTGCCGATCAATTCGAGGACATTGGCAAGTGCTGCCGAAAATATGATCGCCGTGCCATGCTGGTCATCATGAAACACAGGAATATCGAGCATATTTTTTAGGGTCTCTTCGATGTAAAAACATTCGGGAGCTTTTATGTCCTCCAGGTTGATGCCGCCAAATGTCGGTGAAATTCCTGCAACGATCTTGACCACCTCATCCGGGTCGTGTGAATTGACCTCGATATCGAATACGTCGATATCCGCAAACTTTTTAAAGAGGACACCCTTGCCCTCCATGACTGGCTTGCTCGCCAGTGCGCCGCGATCCCCCAAACCCAGAATGGCTGTACCATTGGAGATTACAGCTACCAGATTGCCTTTTGATGTGTATTCATAAGCCAACTCTGCGTTTTTTTCGATCTCAAGGACGGGTTCAGCAACACCTGGTGTATATGCCAGACCCAGGTCACGCTGGGTATCCAGCGGCTTGGTTGGCACGACCTGAATCTTGCCGGGTTTTCCTTTCAAACGATGGTATTCGAGTGCATCTTCACGAGTTATTTTAGTCATAGGTTCTCCTTGCATTTGTTTGTTTTTGGACAACACATCAACAATACGATACCCATCGATCTTATCAAATACAAATACAGACCTTTTTTTGGAAGTCGATAGGCTCTATTGATACTACATACGTCGCATTCTTCATCTGTTGCTACTTTGTGTGGAATGCACCATCCTCCATCCTTATCTACCCGCAATAGATATGTACGTCAAAATAATTCTGCTGCGCCTGGATGCGATTGGCGGGCAAACGTTCCAACCGATAGGCATCGAAATATGCCAGCGCAGCGGAAATCGCCATCGTGAGAATTCCCAAATCTATTACTATTTTCACTTCTGTATTACGCCATCAACCGTAAGAGCTTATCTTCCAGCCTTAATGCTTCCCCTTGTTTATAGGAGGATTCATATCTAGCTTTACCCAGTTTCTTTTTACACTGTTTTAATATCGCTTCAAGCGCGACCTCATCTGGCTTGTGAAATTTTAGGTTCTTCTCTTGCATGGATCTGTGTGCCAGCGCACACAACATGACAGCCTCCTGTGCATTCTTCTCTGCTAGGGAACATTGCGCCATGCCCACCAGACTGGCCAACTGCCCTCCCAAATTCTGCAAGTTGATATTACCGATCAGACTTTCGCGCATCAACACCCGGGCACGTACCAGATTACCGACATGGACAGCGGCATAGCCCATGAGGCGCATCGGGAACGGCTGTTGAGTCTCGTCCCCAACCAATTGGAAAACGCCTAATGCTTCCTCGGCATAGCGATCTGATTCTTCGAATTGCTCCTGAAGGTTGGTGAGGCTGGCAAGGTTTACGAGCACGCCGCCAATAATGAATTTATCCCCAACCACGCGTGAGGCAGCCAGGGAGCGTTCGAAGTTTAGCCGAGCCTCAGCATATTTTTTCTGTTGTAAAGAGATCTCTCCCAGCGTTTGCAGACCGGAAGCAATTGCCCACGGATCGGAAAGTTTTTCCGCGAGGGACAGCCCCTCCAATACGGTCGTGTGTGCGCGGACAAGTTCTCCCTGACGAAGAAGGATCGTGCCAAGCAGCAAGAGGGAAATATCCTGTACAGCCTCGTATCCGATATTAATGCAAACCTCGACACTTTCGGTGAGTGATTTCTCTGCAGCAATCAGATCGTGAGTTGCCAGGGAAATGTCACCCTGAACATAGAGTGCCCAGGCCAGCAGCTGTTTGTCGTTGATCTTCCTGCATAATGCTACCGCCTCATTCCCCAGTCGTATCGCTGAATCGAATTCAGCCCGATGAAGATGAAGGTCCGCTGTCCGGAAAAGCAGTTTAGCCAGAGCTTTTTCATCGCCGAACTCACGGGCTCTTTGTAGGAATACCTTGCTCCATTCCAACCCTTCCACAAAATGGCTGTGCAGATACCAGAATAAACCGAGGCTTGCGGCAAGCCGGATTCCAGTTCGTAGGTCTGCTCCTTCTTTAAGTGACCAATCCAGGGCGACACGCATATTATTATGTTCTGTCTCACAACGGTTGAGCCAGGCTGTTTGGTTCTCATATTCGATTTCAATTTCAACCCGTTCTGCCATTTGGCAAAAATAAATCAGGTGACGGTTTTTCATGGTCACCTCTTCACCCGACTGTTTCAATTTCTCGCGGGTGAATTCGTGGATGGTCTCAAGAAAATTGAAGCGTGTCTCTTCATTCTGTGGCTCAGTGAACAGGAGTGACTTATCGGTAAGTTGGATTAGCAGGTCGAAAACTTCGTCTGCGGAGAGAGCTGATTCCTGTGAGGCGGTTTCCCCAAACACTCCCTCCAGGTTCGCACAAACGGCTTTTGCAGTTTCCACGGTACGCCCAGCTGAAAAAACAGATAAGCGCCGCAAAAGAATCTGTTCCTTTTCCGAAAGCAGGTTGTAGCTCCATTCAATGGCGCCACGCAAGGTTTGTTTAGCTGGCTGTTCCTCGCGATTATTTCGTGCCAGCCAGTCGAAGCGATGCTCGAACTCTTTCAACATAACCAATGGCGAGAATGTCCTGACCCGTGCCGCAGCCAGTTCAATTGCCAATGGCAGACCGTCAAGCCTGCGGCAGATCTCAAGAACTGCAGCCGTATTTTGAGGCGTAAGTTGAAAATCTGGTTGCACAGCGCGGACGCGTTCGACAAACAACCGGATGGCAGGGTACTCCAGCAAGGCTTGAACCGCCTCAGCGGTTTGCTCGGCTGGCAGGTCTTGTGGCAGAGACAGGGGTTGAACGGCAAATTGATTTTCTCCGGCAACATGCAGTGGCACACGACTGGTTACCAACATTTTGACATGTGGCGTAGTACTCAACAATTGATACACCTGCGGAGCCGCCTCGACCAATTGCTCGAAATTATCCAGCACCAGTAGGATGTTTTTTTGCCGTAGCGCCTGTACAATACGGGTCGTAAGAGGCATATCCGCGATTTCATTCACATTCAGATTTTGGGCAAGGGCGGGCAGAAAGCCGTTTGGCTCGCTAATAGGTGCAAGGTCGATGAATTTCAATCCGTGGGCAAACATGTCTGCCGCTTCGGTCGCTGCTTGGACAGCCAGGCGTGTCTTGCCAACACCAGGAGGACCGATGAGCGTTATAAGGCGCACATCGCTTCGAGAAAGAGTTTGCACCAGTGCTGTGACTTCATTTTGACGACCAAGCAACGGGGTAAGACTGACCGGGAACAGGCCAAGGATGGAATCAAGGTCTGTCGTTGTGGAGTCAGTGACCGGGCTGAAAGACGCGGATTTGCTCCCTGTCGGAGCGACGGGTCTCTTTTCGTCGGTAGTTGCCAGTTCCATCAAGCGCCTGGTCCACACTGGTTCCTTTTCCAACCCAAGCGCAGGGACAAAACGTGACATGAGCACGGCCAGGTCAGGGATATATTCATTGTTTTCGATCCGACTCATGTAACTATAATGATAACCGACATGCAATGCCAGTTCACGCTGCGAGAGTTCGGCGCGTTTCCGCAAGTAGCGCAACAGATCGCCGAAATTCGGGAATGACGCTGGGGAAACCGCTGAGACCGAGTCGATCATGAGAAGATTGTACTTCCACAAAATGCAAAACGCAACAAATACTGTCTCCTCGGGGCTGGTACGAAAAAGACTCAACATTAAGACTCAACAAATGACAACATTGTCAACACCAGAATCCATATACTGTGAACAATTCAAATGGACATCTGTGTTGGATATCCACCATTCAAGAAAGGAAATTGACATGTTACAAAAAACGTTTGCCACCCTGATTATGTTGACCCTGTTATTTGGAGGTTGGACTATAGGCTCCGCAAAAGCCGACCAATGTACGGCAGCACAGGGACAGCTTTTCATTGAGACGGGGCAGTATACAAAAGCTATCAAAGAGTTCACTTGCATTATCGATGCACAACCGACTGAAGTCGAGGGCTACCGTGGGCGCATTGAAGCCAAACTTCTACTTGGCTGGTACTCGGAGGCACTGCATGATTTCACCCTCATCACCGTGCACGTTCTACCGGAACACCCAGATGTGGAAAACATCATCCTGGCGGGTTACTCTACCCGGCTGGCAGCTAATCCAAACAGCCTCCCCGCGCTAATCGGCAAGAGCTTTATGCACTGGAGTTTCTTCGATTACCCGGCAGCGATCAAGATACTCGACCAACTTATCCAAATTCAGCCAAACAGCGTCTATGGCAACTTGTTTCTTGGATCGAGTCGCCTCCTCAAGGGAGTAGCCGGGACTAAGGGCGTTACCAACCTTGAGCGCGCCATCGAACTTGCGCCGAACAGCCCCGACGTCCGCTTTATCGTCGCTGATGCCTACACTTATGGTCTACCAGATCTACAACGGGCGTTCGCCGAAGCGACCCTGGCGCTGAACGGCGGGCTCAACACCCCACGTGTCCATGCGATCCTAGCCAGCTCCTACCTTGCGTTCGGCGATATGTCCTCTGCGGCGGAACACATCAAAACCCACATTGACCTGGTGACATCCGAATTCGTCACAACGAACCCGATGGACCCCGACACCACAGATACCCTGGAACTCGTGCCCGGTCGAACATATACACTCCCGGTCTCTGCGATGGCTGGAGAGACGATCTCGATCACAACCAGCAGCAGCGATTATTGGGATACGATCCTTGTCCTCCTCGATCCTGATGGGACTCCAGTGGCGGGCGCCGACGATGTCCGGTTTTACTTCGCCGAACTCGATTGGGCTGCTGAGGAAACCGGAACTTACCTGCTGCAAGTCACGTTTTTCGAAAGCGTCAACATCGGCGAATTGGTTGTAACGCGCAATTGACCGACCTACATTGATATAAGAGATTTCAAATTAATCAAAACGCTCTCGGTTCTCGAGAGCGTTTTGATTCGAAACAAGATCAGTTCACCACCGATGTTCAATCAAGGATGCTATTCGTTAATCGAACTGCGAGACCAATGTAAGATTCTGGCGAGAGACCCCGCAATCGCGTTCGCGTTTCGTCATCCACGTCAATCGCATCTACCCAAGCCTTGTAATCTGTTTCAGTGAGGACTCGTCCGCGAGTTTGTTCTTTCAATGATTCATACGCGTCGGATTTTCCAGCGGCACGCAGGATGGTTTGTGCGCCCTCGGAGACGACTTCCCAATGGGCATTCAACTCCGCTTTGAGTTTTTCTTCGTCAGGAGCAATGCGCTTCAACCCACGCTGGAAGTTGGTCCATGCAACCAAGCTATGACCCAACGCCGAACCAAACGTGCGTCGCACTGTTGAATCGGACAAATCTCGTTGCAAGCGGGAGATGGTCAATTTTTGAGCGTAATGCCTGAAAAGCGAATTCGCCACACCGAGGTTGCCTTCGGCATTTTCAAAATCAATCGGGTTGACCTTCTGCGGCATCGTGGACGAACCCACCTCCCCCGCCACAACGGCTTGTTTCAAATAACCATCGCTGATGTAACGCCAGACATCTTGAGCAAAATCAATCAAGATGGAGTTGGTCAAACGGACAAGGTCAAAGTAACGCACCCAGTTATCGTACGGGAGAATTTGTGTTGTAAGCAGGTTTGGCTCAAGCCCAAAGCTGGAAACAAACTCTTTGCTGAATGAAATCCAGTCAATGTTTGGGACAGCGGCTTGCAAAGCATTGAAGTTGCCGACTGCGCCCGTAAGTTTAGCTTCGAAGCGATGGGATGCGATATCGTCACGAGTCTTTTTGAGGCGGGCGATGTAGACGGCGAATTCTTTTCCCAATGTGGTGGGGACGGCGAACTGTCCATGTGTGCGGGCGAGCATGGGAACGGATCGGTAACGGATGGCGAGATCAGAGAGATTGGAGATTAGGGAATTGAGAGCAGGGAGAATGACTTTATCTCTTGATTCGTTCAGTGATATAGCTTGACCGATGCTATTTGTATCTTCGGATGTCAGACCAAAGTGAATCCATGGAATCAAATCTTCCATGCTTTTGGATTCAGGGAGCTTGCTCCCGTCATTCGCCAGCGAGCTGGCTGAGTCCAAAAGTTTATTCTGAATGAAATATTCTATCGCCTTGACATCGTGTCTCGTCTTGCGTTCGTGCTCGAGGATGAGTTCTGCGTCAACATCCGAGAAGTTGACGATAATGGATTCGATTTGGGCAGACTCGGAAGAGGTCAACGAGCGAACCAGGTCCGTTTTGGAAAGAGCAAGCAAAAAGTTAAGTTCGACGCGGACTCTATCGCGCAGAAAAGCGAACTCGGAGAAGTAATCCGTCAGAGGCACAGTCGTTTCCGCGTAGCGGCCATCCAGAGGGGAAAGAAGATGTAATGTCATTTAGCGTTGACTCAGTTGATAGTTTGGAGCTTCCTTCGTAATGATAACATCATGCGGATGACTTTCGATGAGCCCTGCGTTGGTGATACGCGTGAGGCGGGTTTTGGTGCGCAGATCATTGAGCGACGCCGCGCCCGCATAGCCCATGCCCGAACGCAGACCGCCGACAAGTTGATACACATACTCGCCGAGCGCGCCCTTATACGGTACGCGTCCCTCGATGCCCTCAGGCACAAGTTTGCCGCTGCCACTCTGCCCCGTGGCATAACGATCAACGCCGTAACCTTTCATCGCGCCGAGACTGCCCATGCCGCGATACTCTTTGAAGCGGCGACCCTCATACATCATCACTTCGCCGGGCGCTTCTTCAAGACCCGCAAGCATACTGCCGAGCATCACCGCGTTGCCACCCGCGACAATCGCTTTGACAATATCGCCGCTGAATTTGATGCCACCATCAGCGATCACAGAGATGTCATGTTTTCTTGCGACTTGCGCACATTCAAAAATTGCAGAGACTTGCGGCATGCCCGCGCCCGAGATGACGCGCGTGGTGCAGATGGATCCTGCGCCGACTCCGACTTTAATTGCGTCTGCCCCTGACTTAATGAGCGCTTCTGTCCCCTCAGCTGTGACCACATTACCTGCGAAGACAGGGAGATCTTTCCACGCGCTCTTGATACGTTGCACAGCTTCGAGCACACCTTTGGAATGTCCGTGAGCGGTGTCAATGGTGACGGCATCCACACCGGCTTTGAGCATGAGGTCAACACGCGTCTCGAGGTCTTTGCCAACGCCGACTGCTGCGCCAACGAGCAGGCGTCCTTTTGAGTCGGTGGAGGCGTTGGGATAATCACGCGCCTTTTGAATATCCTTGACCGTGAGCAAGCCTTTGAGGATTCCATTTTCATCCACAAGCGGAAGTTTTTCGATACGATATTTTTGGAGGATATCCCTTGCGTCTTTCGCGGAGATACCAACCTTTGCCGTTATAAGTTTGCCATCTCCCGTCATGAATTGACTGACAGGTAGGTTGTAATCGGAGTCTTCAACAAAGCGGATATCGCGATTGGTGAGGATGCCGACGAGTTTTCCATGTTCATTGGTAATTGGCACACCACTGATGTGATACGTGGACATAATCTCTTCGGCTTTGCTGAGCGGCGCATCGGGTTGCAAACTGATCGGCTCGACGATCATGCCTGACTGCGAACGTTTGACCTTTTCCACTTCGGCGGCTTGGATATCGGGCGGCATGTTGCGGTGGATAATGCCGAGTCCGCCTTCACGCGCCAATGCGATGGCGAGTCTGGCTTCGGTGACCGTATCCATGGCGGCGGAAAGGATGGGGATGTTGAGTTGAATCGTCGGTGTGAGTTGAACTTTTACATCGGTTTCGTTGGGTAACACTTCAGTATAGCCAGGGACGATGAGGACATCGTCGAAGGTGAGGGAGTCGTAGCGGTTAAAAAGTTCTTCGTTCATTTGTTTCTCCTTATATTGTGAAGTAGGGGCGACCCGCCCAGAGAAATCACGTTACCTTGATTTCCCATGACGGGTCGCCCCTACAATTGGTTGTTAATTTATTTATTTAGCCTGTTTCAAATATGTATGAATGGCGGTGTCATAATGCGCTGTGGATGCAAATCCTTTGATAGCGAGATGCTTGCGCATCGGCGAAGGAACATCGCCTTTGCGAAGCATTTCAAGAACGTGATTGTAATCGGCAGGGTCGCAGACGAGTGTTACACGTTCGTGGTTCTTTGCCGCGGCGCGGATGAGGGTCACGCCACCGATGTCAATGTTTTCGATGGCGTCAACATAGGTGACATTCGGTTTGGCGATGGTCTCTTCAAACGGATAGAGGTTGACGGCGACGAGGTCAATGTAGTCCCAGCCGAGGTCCAGCAGTTGTTGATGATCGGCATCCGTTGGGCGGGCGAGCAATCCACCATGGATGGCTGGGTGCAAAGTCTTGACTCGTCCGCCGAGGATTTCAGGTGATTTGGTGTAATCAGCAACTTCGGTGACGTTGATGTTGTTCTCGCGCAACAGTTTGGCAGTGCCGCCTGAGGCGAGCAGAGTCCAACCGAGGGAGGCAAGCCCCTTGGCAAAATCGAGGAGACCGGTTTTATCATGAACTGAAAGAATGGCTTTTGGCATTGTATTAAAACTCCTTTATTTCGTTTCTTTCGCTGTAAGTGTTGATTTAAGTGTATTGATCAATAATTCATGTTCGACTGCGTGCATGCGTGCTTCAAATTGTTCGAGCGACTCGTCCTGCTTGAAAAACACTTTCTGTTCACCCAGCACGGGACCATTATCCACGCCTTCGTCGGGGACGAGATGTACCATGACACCAGTATGCGTTATTTCGCCGCGTTGATATGATTCATAGGCGCGTTCAATTGCATGTGTGCCAGGAAATGTTCCGGGCAGCGCCGGATGCAGATTGACAACTCGATTGGGAAAAGAGGAAAGAAATGAGGAAGAAAGAATCCTCATCCAGCCAGCAAGGACAATGTAATCAGGTAAACAGGTAGACACGTAAACAGCAAGGCGAGCATCATAGTCGCTACGGGATTCGTTTTCCAATTTCGGGAAATGAATCGTTTCGATGCCTGCATTTTTGGCACGGACGAGTCCGTAGGCATCTGCTTTATTAGAGATAACAGATACAACTTTAGCGTCAAGTTTGCCTGAATTGCAGGCATCAAGAATTGCCTGCAAATTAGAGCCATTACCTGATATGAGAACAACGAGTCGGAAAGGAGTGTTCACAATTTTCCTTGTTTACATGTATACGTGTCTACTTGTTTTCGTTCTAGTGATGGAATAAACGGACACCGGAGAAGATCATCGCCATGCCGTATTCGTCGCAGGCGGCAATCACATCTTCATCACGATTAGAACCACCTGGCTGCAGGACGTACTTCACGCCGCTTTTAGCGGCGCGGTCAATACTGTCACGGAAGGGGAAGAAGGCATCGGAGCCGAGCGTTACATCTGTGAGACCGTCGAGCCATTCACGGCGTTCTTCGGCGGTTAATTGCTTCGGAATTTCAATGAACACATTTTTCCAATTAGCTTTTTCGGCTTCAGTGACATCGGGTTGCAGGAATTGGTCAATGGCATTATCGCGGTCAGGGCGCTTGACACCTTCCTTGAATGGCAACGCCAAAACGGATGGGTGTTGGCGCATTCGCCACAAGTCCGCTTTGGAGCCAGCAAGACGGGCACAATGCACACGAGACTGTTGCCCCGCCCCCACGCCGATGACTTGTCCGTCCACGGCGTAACACACCGAATTGGATTGCGTGTACTTGAGTGTGATCCACGCGATCAACATATCGCGGACAGCGCTTTCGGGCAGATCTTTATTTTTTGTGACGATGTTGGCAAAATCTGTGGGCGCGACGAGGCGATCATGGCGATGCTGTTCGAATGTAATGCCAAAGACCTCACGCGTTTCCAATTCAGACGGTTCATACGCCGGGTCAATTTGCACGACCGCATATTTGCCTTGCTTTTTCTTTTTGAGGATCTCCAACGCCTCTGGTTCATAGGCAGGAGCAACAACACCATCCGAGACTTCACGGCTAATGAGCTTGGCGGTGGATACATCCACCGTTTCGGAGAGGGCAATCCAATCGCCAAAAGAGGACATACGGTCCACGCCGCGGGCACGGGCGTAGGCAGTAGCTAATGGAGAGAGTTCGAGGTCATCTACAAAGTAGATTTTCTTGAGCACATCTGAAAGCGGAGTGGCGACTGCTGCTCCCGATGGGCTGACATGTTTGAATGAAGCTGCCGCAGGCAAATTGACCGCGGACTTCAACTCACGCACAAGCTGCCAGGAGTTCAATGCATCCAACAGGTTGATATAACCCGGTGAACCACTGAGCACCATGATGGGCAGGTCCACGCCGGATTTCATGAAGACGCGCGCAGGCGCTTGTTGGGGATTGGCTCCATAACGGAGGGGTAAAGATGATGCCATAGATAAATCCTTTTATTGAATGAGGCGGACTTGCTTTTCGCCTTCGACGAGTTGACCGATCACAAAGGTCGGTTCAGGGATAAGCTTTTGGACTTCGGCAACGGAATCTTTATCCACGATGAGGATCATGCCAATGCCCATATTGAAGACGCGATACATTTCATCAGTGGTGATCTGCCCTTCGGACTGAATCAACTTCCAGAGCGGAGGACGCGTCCATGAATCCAATTTGATCTCAGCATCCAGATCGTCCGGCAAAACGCGCGGAATGTTTTCAATAAATCCGCCGCCGGTGAGATGCGCGAGCGCTTTGATTTCTGAGAGCAGAGAGTAGAGAACAGAATAATAGGCGCGATGTGGCGCAAGCAGTGCATCCGCCAGCGTCGCGTTGAGCTCGGGGAAGAAGGTGTCGAGCGGCGTATCCGCAAACACTTTGCGAATGAGGGAGTAGCCATTCGTGTGCGGACCCGATGACGCCAAGCCGATCAACACATCACCCACTTGTAAATTCTTGCGCGGCAGAATGGCATTGCGCTCGACCACACCGACAATGGTTCCGGCCACATCAAATTCATCCGGCTGATACACGCCCGGCATTTCAGCCGTTTCGCCACCCAGCAAAACCACACCAGATTCTTTGCAGGCTTCTGCGATACCCGTGACCACTTCCGCAGTGATTTCGGGAGTCAATTTTGAAGTAGCAAAATAATCCGTAAAGAACAGCGGGCGCGCGCCCTGCACAAGAATATCGTTGATACAATGATTGACGATATCCTGACCAATGCCACGATAACGGCCAGCGGCTGCGGCGAGTTTAACTTTTGTGCCCACGCCATCGGTGGATGCAACCAAGACAGGTTGATTGAATGTTTTCAAAGAAGATGCATCATACAATCCACCAAAGGAACCGATACCCGCAAGCACCGCCGGTGTATACGTGGATTTGACCGCATCCTTCATCAAATCAACTGTCAGATTACCAGCGTCGATTGAAACGCCCGAATCAGCATACGCAGATTTATGCAGGGCACGCTGCGCAATATCAGAACGATATTGCATACCATGAAAATAAATCTTAGTGATGTTGGCATAGACCTGCTTGATCGCAGAGTCAAGATCTCTTGACCAGGCGGTTAAACCAAATACACGCCCGCCTGAAGTAACAACTTTATCACCATCCATTTTTGTGCCAGCATGGAAGCAGATCGTATTCGCTGGCAACATTTCGAACTCTACGACCTTGCCGCTTGTCACATGATCAGGGTAACCCTGACTCGCCAACACCACACACACCGCCGCGCCCTCCCGCCAGTGGATGTTCACATTCTTCAACTTACCATCCGCACAAGCTTCAGCGATATCGAGCAAGTCCGTTTCAAGCAACGGTAACACGGCTTGCGTTTCCGGGTCACCGAAGCGACAGTTAAACTCCAGTGTGTAAATGCCATTCAGAGTCAGCATCAGCCCAGCATACAACACACCGACAAATGGTTTGCCTTCGAGGCGCATTCCGTTAATGGCAGGTTTCAAAACAGATTCAATGGCTTCATTCATGAGGTGCGGAGTAAAGATTGGCGCAGGTGCATATGCGCCCATGCCACCCGTGTTGGGTCCGCTATCGCCATCCAACAAACGTTTATGGTCCTGCGCTGGCAGCATCGGGACAATCGTCTCACCATCGGTGAACGCCATCAGCGAAACTTCTTGTCCGTTCAAGCGCTCCTCAATCAACACTTCACTGCCCGCCTCGCCAAAAGCTTTATCCACCAGCATCAACTCCAGCGCTGTTCGGGCTTCCTCGTGCGTCTCTGGCAAAACCACACCCTTCCCCGCCGCTAATCCAGATGCCTTTATCACCATCGGGTAATCGACAGTTTCCAAATGCGCGATCGCATCGCCAATGTTATGGAACACCGCATACCGCGCGGTTGGGATGTTGTGCCGCGCCATAAAATCTTTGGCGAAGACTTTCGACGCTTCGATCTGCGCCGCAGCCTGCTTCGGTCCAAAACAACGGATGCCAGCATCTGACAATGAATCCACCAACCCATTCGCCAACGGGATTTCAGGTCCCACCAATACCAAGTTAATTTTCTTCTCTTCACAAAAGCGCACAACCTCCGCGTGCTCGTTTACATCCAGCAAAACATTTTCGCCGCAGGTCGCTGTCCCGGCGTTGCCCGGCGCAATGTAAAGCTTTGTCAATCGTGGCGACTGCGCCACCTTCCATGCCATGGCATGTTCCCGCCCGCCCGAACCAATGATCAATACGTTCATGGAGTTCCTACTTTAAGGCTTTGTTCAAAACCAGTTTTCACCGTATCAATATTCACCTTGATGGGATACTGCCCCGTGAAGCATGCCTGACAATATCCATCTTGTGATCCAACTGCACGCATCATGCCATTTAACGACAAGTAATAGAGGCTATCCGCACCCACGAACTGACTAATCTCAGCAACAGATCGTTTATGTGCGATCAAATCATTATGCTTCCCCATGTCCACACCCATGAAGCACGGATGTGCGATCGGTGGACAGGTAATGGCAACATGCACTTCCTTTGCGCCTGCATTGCGCAATAACTTGATCAATGGACCCGTCGTATTGCCGCGCACAATGCTGTCATCGATCATCACCACGCGCTTATCACGCACATTCTCATTGATGACATTGAACTTCAATGCCACGCCGCGTTTGCGCAGCGAATCAGTCGGCTCGATGAACGTCCGCCCGACGTAGCGATTCTTGATAAAGCCATCGTTGTACGGAATCCCACTCACATGCGAAAAACCAATCGCCGCAGGCACTGACGAATCCGGCACCGGGATCACCACGTCCGCTTCGCGACCGATCTCACTGCCATACTCACGCGCCAACTCTTCCCCTAATCGTTGCCGCACTTTATGAACGCCAATCCCACCCCAGATCTGATCAGGACGCGCAAAATAAATATGCTCAAATACACACATCGCGGTCGGCTGCACCACTGGCAACGCCTGTGTCACCGTGAGCGCATTGTTTGACAACGCAATGATCTCACCCGGTTTCACATCACGGATGGCTTCACAGCCCAACGTTTGCAAAGCGCCAGTTTCAGACGCCACGGCGTGTCCGCCGCTTGGCAACAATCCAATACACAGCGGACGAAACCCCCACGGGTCGCGCACTGCATACACACCATCGCGCGTCAGAATAACCAAAGAATAAGCACCCACCCATTTTTGCATGGCAAACTTGATGCGCTCTTCCCAGGTCTTGCCGCCATTACGCGCCAACATCATCGTCATCACTTCCGTGTCCGACGACGACGAAAGTCCCACGCCCTGCTGCATCAATTCATCGCGCAACTCCGCCGAGTTCACCAAATTCCCATTATGCGCCAACGCCAACGGTCCATGCATGGTCTCGATCATGAACGGCTGCGCATTACGTTCCGACGACGAACCCGTCGTTGAGTAACGCGTATGCCCAATCGCGTAATGTCCGTTCAATCTTTCCATCACCGGCTGGGTAAAAACTTGCGACACCAACCCAACACCTTTATGGATCGACATTGCATGTCCATCCGCCACCGCAATCCCCGCCGCTTCCTGTCCGCGATGTTGCAACGCGTACAATCCAAAAAAGGTCATGCGCGCCACATCTTCGTGCGGCGCAAAAATGCCGATCACCCCGCATTCTTCTTTTGGCGAATCATCTTGCAGATCAAACTTCATTCACACCTCTTAACTGATAATCGACTATTGGATACTTGTATCATCCTCGATGATCTTATCTGCCGCCCGCTTCTGACTCACCCGAACCTGCTCCCGCACTTCAGCATTCGTTACGCCGAAAATTTTCGCAGCCAACAACGCAGCGTTAACCGGTTCCAGCACCACCGCAGGCGCGATCCCAGAAGGCATCCGCAGGGACGAGTACACATCTGCCCCACCAAACGCATCCGATGGCGGTGGACAGGCGATCACTGGCGCACTGACCGAGCCATCCGTAAATCCGCTCAGCGCATTACTGCGCCCCGCCACGGTAATATACACTTTGGGACGTGGGTCGGCTTCGTATTCTTTCAAGATCGATACAGCGTGTTCAGGCGTCTTATGCGCAGACCCGATCCTCACCACCGTATCGAGACCAAATTCCTTGCAGGCATTGGATATTTTCGTGCAATGCTCCATATCTGCTTTGGAGCCCATCAGAATAATAACCAGTGGTTTTGACATGACTACCTCACTCCAGCCTTTTTCAAATTTTCAATCAAACGGGGTTCAACGGGATATTCCCCGGCTTCGAAAGTTTTACCCGTCAACAATTCATAGATGGTAATGTAACGCTCACTCGCCGATGCCCACAACTCAGCCGGCATCGCAGGGATTTCGCCATCACCGCGATAGCCTTTCTCGGCATACGCCAGACGGACAAATTCCTTGTCAAAGTTTTCAGGGTCTTCGCCCGCAGCAAATCGCGCTTCATACGTATCTGCTTTCCAAAAACGGGATGAATCCGGTGTGTGCACTTCGTCGATCAACACGACAGTTCCATCGTTGGCAATACCAAATTCATATTTGGTGTCTACAAGGATCATTCCCGCTTTATTAGCTATCTGTTGTCCGCGCTTGAAGATGGCGAGAGCGGCGGCTTGTACCTGGTCCCAAGTCTTCGCGTCCAGCAAACCTTTCTCAACAACTTCGGCACAGGTCAGGCGTTCATCATGTCCAGTCACGCCGCCTTTTGTTGTCGGAGTGATGATCGGTTCAGGCAAGGCTACATTCTTTTGCAACCCATCGGGGAATGTATAACCATAGATCTCGCGCTCGCCCAACGAATAGCGATACCACAGCGCCGTGGACGTGACACCGGTGATATATCCGCGCACGATCACTTCCACAAGGATCGGTTCAGCCACACGCACGATCGCGGCATTCGGGTCGGGTAATGAAACAATATGGTTGGGGATAATATCCTGCGTCTGCTCAAACCACCAAGCGGACAGTTGATTCAAGACCTGTCCTTTATAAGGAACCGCTGCGAGAATAATATCAAAAGCTGAAAGCCGATCAGTCGTGACGATGAGTCGTTGCTCATTCGGCAGATCATACCAATCACGCACTTTGCCGGTTTGCCGCCCTGACAATGGCAGATTTGTTTCTTTCAATGCAGAAGGAATGAGTTGCGATAAATCGTTTTTTGAAATCATAGATTAATCCTTTTTATATTTATCTTTATGTCGTTGCGAGGAGGGCACTTGTTCTTCCCGACGAAGCAATCCCCTTAATACGAGGAGACTGCTTCGGCTAAGAACAAGAGCACCTCGCAGCGACATTGTTATAGTTGACTCGCGTACTTTACGCCATTTTCAAACAACTTCAAGCCACTACCAGTTTTCTCACCGCGCGTATGCCGTGGATTCTGCCACAAATGGATATGATTTTCAGGATGCGGCATTAATCCCAGCACGTTACCTTGTGGATTGCAAATCCCGGCGATATCGAGAATGGAGCCATTGGGATTCATTGGATATTCTTCGCCAGCGGGCGAGCCATCGGCGTGAGTATATGTGAGAGCGATTTGATCCTGTGCAATAAAAGTGGAAAGAGGAAATGAATCAGTGATCTGGAAATTGCCTTCACCATGTGCAATGGGACAGGTAATCATTTCATCCAAGTCCTTTGTCCATATGCAGGTTTGAGAAACAGGTGTCAGGTTTACCCAACGACATTCAAAATGTCCCTGTGCATTGAAGGTTAATGTAGATTGACCATTGGTGTTGCCCGGTAATATTCCCGATTTCACCAGGGCTTGAAAGCCGTTGCAGATACCGATGACAGGTTTGCCTGATTCTACGAAGACGGCGATCTCATCAGCAAAGTAGGAAGCGAGATCAAGGGCGAGTAATTTACCTGCGCCTAGGGCGTCCGCGTAGGAAAAGCCGCCAGGGACTACGAGCAGGTTGAAATCATTGAAGAGCGTGTGATTCGTCCGCAATTCGTTGAGCGGGATTCCGGTCGGATCTGCACCAGCGAGGGACAATGCATCCATTACATCAAAATCGCGATTGGAGCCATGGGCTTGGAGAACGAGTGCTTTTGGTTTCATAAGGTAGATGATTAGAGAATAGAGATTAGTTTTGAGTGTTGAAGGCTTGGACAAGATCTTCAACTTCGATTTGTTCGTCACCGAGTTTAAGAACAGGATTCGAAGTAACGATACCAACTTTTTGGAATGGTAGATTGTTGAATTGATTTTCAAAAGCAGATACGTTATCTGGCGAGACTTCAACAAGCAGACAGCCGTTGACTTCGTTGAAGAGCGCAGACGATTCGATGTCGATTTCCAAGCCAAGGCGACCGCCGATGCACATCTCGGCAGCAGCGACAGCGAGTCTGCCTTCGCTGAGATCGTGGGCAGATTTGATGATGCCGTTTTGAATGGCTCGATGTAATGCATGATACACCTGTGGAGAAGATTGCGGGACATCGGGAACAAGTTTTTGTTCTATTGAAAAATCGCCGACCAAATACACCAAGTTGTCTGCGTTCTTCAAATCCATGGTCACGGCAGTGTTGACATCATGAATAATTCCAATGGCTGAGATCAACAGCGTGGGTGGAATGGCGTGACGTTGACCATCGGCACCGAGATATTCATTGTTGAGCGAATCTTTGCCGCTGATGAAAGGCGTACCGTAGAACACTGCCGCATCGTGGCAACCGCGACAAGCTTCGACCAGCGAGCCTATCGTCTCCGGGCGGAGCGGATCACCCCAGCAAAAGTTATCGAGAATGGCAATGCGTTGCGGGTCGGCGCCGACGGCGACCGCATTGCGGACTGCTTCATCGATCACCGACCAAGCCATCTTATACGCGTCGTGTTTTCCATATTCGGGATTGATGCCATTGGAAAGCACAATGCCTTTGACGCCGCGTGTGCCGATCGGCTTGATGACTGCTGCATCCGAAGGTGCATCGGCTTCGACACCGGTTAGCGGTTTGACGACAGTACCACCCTGCACTTCGTGGTCATAGATGCGAATGACAGACGATTTGCTGGCGATGTTGGGAGATGAGAGAAGAGAGAGTAGAGTCTCTTTGATATTTACGACTGACGACTGACGATTGACGATTTCTGATGACTGATTACTAATTACTGCTCTTAACTGTCTCTGCGGAATACCGTCGTGCAAGAATTCGTTATCCATATCCACGACGACATTCCCAGCATAACGCACAACGAGGCGACCTTCGCCCGTGAATTCGCCAATATCGGTTAATTCAGTATCAAAGGTATCACATAGTTTCTGCAAAGCGGAAATGTTTTCAGGCGCGACCGCCAACACCATGCGTTCCTGCGCTTCGGAAAGCCAGATCTCCCACGGAGCCAAGCCGGGATATTTGAGTCGCACGCTGGAGAGTTCAATATCGGCGCCGATGGTAGATGCCATCTCGCCCGCCGCGGACGAGAGCCCGCCTGCGCCGCAATCGGTGATGGCGTTATACAGATCTAAGTCACGAGCGCGGACAATCACATCGATCAAGCCTTTTTCGGTGATGGGATCACCGATCTGCACCGACGCGCCCGCCACTTCACCGGTTTGCGCATCCATCGTCATGGAGGAGAATGTCGCGCCGCGCAAACCGTCACGCCCAGTGCGACCGCCGAGCACGATGACATGGTCACCTTTGCGCGGGGTGCGGACGTGCTTCCCTTTGGGCGCCAAGCCAACGCAGCCACAAAACACCAGTGGATTGGCGGTATAGCCTTCATCGTACAGAATCGCACCGTTGACGGTTGGGATGCCGATCTTGTTGCCATAATCCTGCACACCAGCGACCACGCCCGATTGAATGCGGCGCGGATGTAACACACCTTCCGGCAATGTATCGGGATTCAAATCCTGTGGACCAAAGCACAGGACATCGGTATTCGCAATCGGCTTGGCGCTGACTCCCAGCACATCACGGATGACGCCACCAACACCGGTGTTCGCACCGCCAAACGGTTCAATGGCAGAGGGATGGTTGTGCGTTTCGGCTTTGAATGAAATTTCATACTCATCGTCAAAGTCAATAATGCCAGCGTTATCAACAAATGCAGAGATGACCCACGGCGCATTGATCTTGTCGGTGGCGGATTTGAGATAGGTTTTGATGAGAGAGTCGATATTCGATATTCGAGATTCGTCGTTCGAGTATCGAATATCGATTTTCGCTTTGAATGTTTTATGCACACAATGCTCGCTCCAGGTTTGGGCGATGGTTTCAAACTCAACGTCGGTTGGGTCACGTTGTTCCCTACAATAATATTCCTGGATCGCTTTCATCTCGGCGAGATCCAACGCGGCGCGGCGATCTTTGGAAACCGCGAGCAATTCGTTATCGTTCAACTCGCGAATGGAAATGGTTTCCACGGCGCCGCTTGATTCGGTTTCTTGCGGGAACGAAGGTGCGATCTCACCCAGCGCCCAATGTTGAATGACATTGTTGGCAAGCAACATCTTCGCTAGCCGCTCAACCTTTTGAACTTGCAAACCTTCAACCTGAAACCTTAAACCCGTAGCCGCACGCTGGACTCCATCAAAGCCAAGTTCATGCGCGGCACGGACGATCTGCTCAGCCACGGGGTCGGTAACACCCGGACGAAGAGCAACTTCCAGAATCACTGAATCAGATTCGGGGTCCGAAGGTGAAGCGGGCAACTCCATCCATATAGCGGATTGAGTCACCGGGTCGGTTAAAAGTTTGAGGGTCAACTGTTTGCAATCTTCCTGCGACAGTTGACCCTCAACAAAGTAGAGGTCTTGAACAGCGATGCGCTGAAGGTTGTCGAAACCCAAAGCGCGAGCCTCCCGCATATACGCAGAGGCTCTGGGGTCATGAGAATGAAAGTTAACTGTGAATTTGTAGATGGGCATCAAAAGACTCGGTTGAGAGAATGGGGGCATTTTACCCTCTGTATAATTGTCTAGTCAATAGCGACTTAAAAACAAGCTTGTAAAGCGGATTGGATTCTACTACCGCAACCGATTCAAGCGACGCGCGCCTCATTCGCAAAAAGTTTTGATTCCGTTGCGATTGGCTTGATCCCATCTGAGACATCTTCCCAAATCCGTAATCAGTCGTAAAATTCAACGCATGGCAAATTTCATGGAAAACTTCTTCGCAGGCGATTACCCTGGTCCCGCTTTTGAGTTTTTAGGCACGGCACATCTCGTGGCATTAGCATGTTTGGTGCTGTTGAATTTATTGCTTATCGGCTCCAGAAATGCGGACGATAAAACCAAAAGCAAAATCCGCTGGACGCTGGCGTTGATCTTGTGGGGCAACGAGATCATCTGGCATTATTGGAATTATGCCGTCGGCAAATGGACATTGCAAACCATGCTGCCCTTGCAGGTATGCAGTCTGGCAGTGTGGTTCGGGGCGTTGATGCTCGTCACAAAAAGTTATCGCATTTATGAATTTATGTACCTGATGGGCATCGGCGGCGCCATTCAGGCATTGGCAACACCCGACCTGGGTATTTACGGCTTCCCCCATTTTCGTTTTTTTCAAACCTTCATCTCACACGGACTGATCATCACCTCCGCGATTTATATGACCGTTGCCGAAGGCCTGCGCCCCACCTGGAAATCGTTATGGCGTGTTGCTGTTTGGATGAACATCTATGTCGTGATCATCTATTTCGTCAATCTCTATCTGGGCAGTAATTATCTGATGATCAATCACAAACCTGAAACCGCCAGCCTGCTGGACTTGTTACCCGAGTGGCCCATCTACATCCTATATATGGAAGCGCTCGGCATCGTCACCTTCTTGATCTTGTACTTGCCGTTCATGTTCAAAGATATGTATACTAAATATACAACCAACAGAGATAACGCTTCGAGGTTGGAAAGCATTTCAAAGTAAGTCTATGAACACCACATTAAATCTTGCTGTTAATCAAAGCGAGAAACTGGTATATGTCGCACAACTAAGCCACAATGAAAAATGGGAGTTGTTTTTTAGACCTTTATGGAATCAAAATAAAAATTCGTTTTTCTACGATGGGCTAGACAATAGCGAAAGGGACATACAAAAAATTGATCACTTTTCCTTTCACGAAGATGGAACAATTCATTTAATAATGAAAGATATTTCTGGCAATAGAGACGTACTCTTTCATCAGAAGCTATCAAACACCATCTCTACTATGCCCAAGGATAGATATGGGGCTTTACTCATATATTCCATTTATGATTTCTCTCTGGTAAAGAGATACATGAGTAAGCCATCTCATTTAACCTTTAGTAACTCGAAAAATGTGGATATGCAATTTGAGATTCAGGGTAATGACAATCAATTCAGTCTAGTCTTATTCTTATTGGGCGAAAATATTGATGTAAAGCGTATGCTCCTGTCTCATTTTCCATCTATTTTCATTCCAGGCAATTCAATCTGCATAGGGGATTTTTTGGTGAACAGAAATAATCAATCACCGCGCCTTCAGTTGCTAGTTGCATACACTAATAAGGTAATACATCCTCCCCATCCCAATGCTTTAGCTAGCTCCCAAAAATACAAACAGGCTAGTAGGGTCGAAAATCCAATTGGTATCAGGCTAGCTTGTTCAGATGAGGGTATCAGACAAATGATCTGAGATTCAATAGCACCTCAAACTTCACGCTTATTCTCCTTACAATGGGTCCAAAAAAGTAACCCGATGAAAAACCAACAGACTTATAGTAAAATATAGCCGATGTTTGAGATATAACATCTGGGGCGATGGCGGAATCGGCAGACGCAACGGACTTTAACAATTTGAGCACCAGGGCAGGAAACTCCCTGTGTGAATTCGGTCAAACTCGGAAGACCCTTCGAAAAACGATGGCAATCCCGAGCCAAGCTTCTTGCTGATAGAAGGAAACTTACCATGTCAAAACTGCGAAAGTACACGGACGATCAACTTGTAGAGGCAGTGGCAACTTCCTACTCTATCCGAACAGTTCTTGAGAAGATTGGTCTGACCCCTGCCGGAGGAAATTACGAGACGGTGAAGAAACATATTCAAGAACTGAACTTGGATACGTCTCATTTTCTTGGGCAGGCTATTCTGCGGAATGGAACCCACGATTACAACACTCGTCCTTTAGATTCAATCTTAGTCCACAGCAAACTCGAAAACACGTGGAGATTGAAAAACAGACTCTTACGAGAAGGTCTAAAGGAAAATCGGTGTGAACATTGCGGTAAAACCAAATGGCTGGGTTTACCAATTCCGCTTGAACTGCACCACAAAGATGGTGACAGGACCAACAATTCTTTGCAGAACCTCGAACTCCTTTGTCCTAATTGTCATTCCTTAACCGACAATTATCGAGGCAGCAAGAAGAAGGTGTAGAGACTTGACGGCCGAGACCTAAAGTGGACATCCACGGTCAAGAGAAAGTCCAGACTACAAACCTCTACGTGAGGGTGGCGCAAGCCATAGTAGCAAGAAAATCCGTCGGTAGTGATACCGTGAGGGTTCGACCCCCTCTCGCCCCACAACATTCATGTCATTGCGAGTGACGCCAAGCCTTAAACGGCGAGTGCGACACGAAGCAATCCCCCAACGATGAGGAGATTGCTTTGTCGCCCTTCGGGCTCCTCGCAATGACATATTGTTCTACGAGGTAAACACATGTTCTTCACCCGCCAACAACTTGAGGAGATCGAGCACAAAAGCCTTGCGCCATACGGTTCGCGCAGCAAGGACTCCAAGGGGCGCGCCTATCTCGACAACGAACCTGAATATCGCACCGCCTTCCAACGCGACCGCGACCGCATCCTGCACACCACTGCCTTCCGCCGACTCGAATACAAGACGCAGGTCTTCATCAACTATGAAGGCGACTACTTCCGCACCCGCCTCACCCACACGCTGGAAGTTGCCCAGATCGGTCGGACGCTTTCGCGTGCCCTCGGCGGAAACGAAGATCTCGTAGAGACGATCTGCCTCGCGCATGATCTGGGTCACTCGCCCTTTGGACATTCCGGCGAAGTTGTCCTTGCCCGCTTGATGAAAGATTTCGGCGGCTTCGACCATAACAAACAGTCCCTACGCATTGTTACCGAACTCGAACAGCGTTATCCCGAATTCCCTGGCTTGAACCTGACCTGGGAAGTCCGCGAGGGCATGGTCAAACACGAGTCAGAGTACGATATCTCCGATGCGCGCGATTTCAACCCTGATCTGCGCGGCAACCTTGAAACGCAGATCGCCAACGTCGCCGATGAACTGGCGTACACCACCCATGATCTGGATGACGGTCTACGCTCGGGCATGATCACCCCGCAAATGCTCGAGGGCATCGCCTTGTGGGAAATTTTGCGCGATACCTACAACTGGCGCGGTCCCAATCTCGACGATATGGAACGTCATCGCATGATCCGTCAATTGGTCGGCATCATGGTCACCGACATGCTCGAAGCGACCGACCAGCGCTTGAAGGAGAGCAAGGCAAAGTCCGCGCTGGATCTTCAAAAACTAAAATATAATGTGATCGGCTACAGTGAGGAAATGCAACGCCGCAACCGTGAGCTCAAGGACTTTCTTTACAAGAAACTCTATCGCCATTACCGCGTTGTCCGTATGCAGGTCAAAGCCGAACGATTGATCACCGACCTGTTCAATGCTTATCAATCAGAACCATTGATGCTACCCACCTCCGTGCAGAAAGTGATCGAACAGCGCGGACTCGAACGAACCATCTGCGATTATATTGCGGGTATGACCGACCGCTACGCCATCGAAGAACACCAGAAATTATTCAACCAACTAGAGAAGCCATAATTAATTAAAGAGGTATACATGTCACAAAAAACTTATTTAACCCCCGAAGGTGAAGCCAAGCTCAAGGCTGAACTCATTGAACTTACCGGCATCCGCCGCGAGGAATTATCCCAACGCCTGCGCTCTGCCATTCAAATGGGCGATCTCTCTGAGAACGCCGATTATCACAAAGCCAAGGAAGACCAGGGTTTTCTGGAAGGCCGTATTCAGGAGATCGAAGCCGCCCTACGGACGGCTGTCATCATCGAACACAGCCAAAGCGATTTTGTGACCGTTGGCTCACATGTTACCGTTCAGGAAGAAGATTTCGATCCCGAAACATTTTATGTGGTGGGCGCAAAAGAAGCGGACCCACGTAAAGGCAGGATCTCCAACGAGTCCCCCATCGGAGCCGCACTCATGAATCACAAAGTTGGTGATGTGGTGCACGCTGAAACCCCCGGCGGAAAACTAAAATTCACGATCCTTAAAGTGGAGTAGGCAGCTTATGCGGGGGCTTAGCCTCCGCAAGAACGTAATAGCAAAAAAACAGACCGGCTATTCGCCGGTCTGTTTTTGATTCAGATCGAATTAGTTATCCGCTACGGGGCCAGATCGCCAACTCCAGTGTGATGCGATCGAAATAGCTTTTCTGTGGCATGGCACCGGTACCATAGTCCATATCCACGATGGTTGCCAGCAGTTGCAAAGTCTGCGTTTCGAGCAGAACCTGCTCACCCGCTTTGACAACCACCAACTCACCTTTTGGTTCCAAACGGGCACGGATATTGGGATCGTTATAAGCATGTTCCGACATCAATACTTTTGTAGCGGTCTTGATATCGTTCTTATCGAACAACCAGATCTCAAGCGCGGCAACCTTCTTCGGTTCGCCGACACCAATGGTTTCAGAGACACCCACGCCATACTCGCCGAGGAATTCACCGCCGCCCGTGTCAATGCTAAAGGATTCGTCATACAGGTCATCACCGAGCACATAGGTGGTCATGGTTTGCGTAATGGGCGGCGCCAGCCCCAACGCCTGAAAATCGGTCTTCTCGGCACTCTTGCTGGCTTCTGCGGCTTGCATCACAGCCGTTACTGTACCCGGACCTTTGCGAAGTAAACGGAACAGGTACAATCCGCCGGCCGCCAACAAGACGACAACAACAGCAATGGAAGCGTAAAGAACATATTTGCCCGCCGCAGAGGTTTGTTGGGTAGCGGGATTCGTGTCAATTGGTCCCTTGCGCGACTGAATGATCAGACCAAAATCCTGAATGGACACTTGATCTAAGTACCTTGGGTCGATTTGAACTCTCCCATAGGCAGGACCCGCAGCCGCGCCAAGGTACTCCCAACGATCCTCTGCAAGATCTGCTGCAACTTGCGGGTTCAGGTTCTTATTAGCGCGATACGAATCGATCGCCATGCGCATATAATCATCCTGAATTGTTGATGCCAGAAGTTCGGGCGTGGTATCTGTATAATTCAGGGGCCATAGTCCCCAGCCAATAAGCAAACCTAGGAGTAGACCCAACACCACTCCTACTATCAATGTCATTCGGGGGTTCTTGAGAAGGTTTTTGATGATCGCTGTTACAGCTTCCATATGCTCATTCCTTTTTTTGTGTTGGAGGTCAGTTCAATTATATACCATCCGTTGCGCAAAACAACCATCGAAAGTACCAAAAATCTAATGACTTTCCATGAGATACAAAACCCGTTCAGACTCGCAGATCTCAACAGCCTCGCGGATCGTGAAGCGCGCCTTGAATGCGGCCTCGAATCCTTCACGAGTGTAGTTGGGAAAAATATCTTTTCTTGAAACCAGCAACTTCTGCACCTGGCTATCTGGCTTCGGGACAAACTCGATCACCAACCATTTGCCGGTCTCGGCAAAGAAATCAGCCAGCTGCGGCAAAGGCACATTATTGGAGATCGCCAGATGATGGATCACCGCCAGAGCCAGCACCATATCCGCAGGTCCGCGTGCACCGAATGAATCACGTTCGCGATTCGCCCAACCGATCGCAGGCGTGGGATTCGTCAAGTCCAATAACAGCGGCAGCAAGTTTTCAGCTTTATCGTTCTTCACCTGCCGATAGTTTTGCTCCACCGCAGCAGGATCGATATCAAAGGAAACAACATACGGGCAGGCAGAACTCACAACCCGGCTAAAGACGCCATTGTTCGCACCCAGGTCCCATGCCAGCGCGGGCTGGAGGCGTTTCGTCCACTCGCCTACCAATTGCTTCTTATGTTCAAAAGCTGCATCGGAATAATTGGTGATGTCATAATAATTGCCCCACTCGGTGCCACGCGGCGTCCAATCTAATTTCTGGATCGTGGCTTCCAAGTTTTCGATCAAGCCGGTCATCGCCTGTTTGCTCATCGAACCACTGCGCGATTTCACCTCTTCGCCCGCGTACGCGTATTTTTTCTGTGCACCCGCATGCAAATGGATGTGCGTCAACAAACCAAAATTCAAACGGGTTTTCGTCGGCAGGATCTCACTCGCCAGATCAAGCGGCACACCATCAATATAGACGCGCAGCAATTGACTCAGGCGCACGTCCTTCAACGCCATCAACGCGAGCGGTGCCAGAAAGTGCTGGCAAAACTGACGATATGCGACCCACGGCTCCCCCTCCTTATAAATCTCAAAAGAGAGCGTATCGATCAACGTCGCTTTGCCGCGCACAAATTGAATATTATAAGCGCTCGCGTCTTTCAACGACATCCCCAACTTCAACGCCCGCTTCTGGATAGATAACGTCGCCAGTGCAGCGGATTTCAATTCACCAAACGACCACTCATACGGATACGAGATAAATGGCACGCGTTCAGGCTGGATGACTCTAAATACCGTTTCAGACTCACGTAGTCCCGATGTTCTTTCGGGAGCCGGAGCCTGCTCCACCTCAAGGTGCGGGATCAACAACCCGACCTTGACCAGCTTCTCATACAAACCTGATTCCATGAGTCGCGCATACTCTTGTTCATACGCACGATTCACCTGTCGGTACAGGACTCCGCCTCGAGAAAACAGGAACCCGCTTGGGTCCCGGAAAGAGGCGGCAAGTTGTCCATAGGACTGCTGCGCTTGTCCACGGGACTGCTTCGCTTGTCCGTTAATTTTCTGAGTCGTCATCGTCTTCTTCGGGCTTTGATTTAATTCCAAACCAACCTTTGATCTTTCCCCAGGATGCGCGAATGGCGACAGCCAGTCCTAGTAAAGCCGCGATTGCAAGTTGGATCAGGAAACTACCAGATCCGGGATCAAGATATGGAAGGGGTGCGAAATGCATTTTTTCTCTCCTAGTCAGCAGATTCAGGAACGATCTCTTCCAAGAGGAAGGACTCCTGACAATTTACACATTGTGCTTCGCGTTTATTCGCCACAACCAACAAACCATTACATTTCGGGCAGGGTTGCTTGAGCGGTTTTTTCCACGAAGTGAAATCACATGTCGGGTAATTAATACAACCGTAGAAAGCGCGCCCCTTACGGGTCTTGCGCGCGACCAATTCACCATGGTCCTTCGGACACAAAACGCCGATCTTTTCAAGCCAGGGTTCCGTGTAACGACAAGTCGGGAAGTTCGCACACGAAATGAACTTTCCAAAACGTCCATAACGGATGACCAACTCGCCCCCATCATCGGGGCAGATACGCCCGATCGGTTCAGGTCCACTTTTGGTGACAGGCATCTCAGCCTGTGCTTTTTTCAAGTCTTCAGCAAATGGATGATAGAACTCGTGCATCACCTCCACCCACTCGGCTTGACCATTGGCGATCATGTCCAGGTCTTCTTCCATGCGGGCGGTGAATTGAAAATCCACGATATCCGAAAAATATTGCACCATCAGATCGTTGACCTGAATACCGATCTCGGTCGGCGATAAACGCTTCTCTTCACGGATTACATAGCCGCGCTGTTGAATTGTGGAAATCGTCGGCGCATATGTAGACGGACGCCCAATACCATCTTCTTCCAAAGCTTGCACGAGTGAAGCTTCAGAAAAACGCGGAGGCGGCTGAGTGAAATGCTGCTCAGGGATCAAACGAATCAGCTCGCTCTTTTGTCCTTCAGCAATGCCACCCGGGATCTTAACATTCTCTTCGTCTTCTTCAACTTTGACATCTTCGTTCTTGGCTTCTTCATACACCACCAAAAAGCCCGCAAACTTTACGGCTGAACCAGAGGCGCGCAAGAGATATTCATGGGCGCTGGTTTTGCCGGTCACTTCCACCTGTAATGTGTCATACACCGCTGATTCCATTTGCGAAGCCACAAAGCGCTGCCAGATCAAGCGATACAGTTTGAACATCGCCGGGTCAAGATATTCCTTGACTTGTTCCGGTTCACGCATCGCGGAAGTTGGGCGGATCGCTTCGTGCGCTTCCTGCGCATTCGCTGAGCGCGTCTTATACATGGGCGGCTCAGCAGGCAGGTAATCATTGCCATATTTTCCGCTGACATATTCACGCGCTTCCGTCTGTGCCAGCGCAGAGACGTTGGTTGAGTCAGTACGCATATAGGTGATCAAACCCGTCGTCCCGCCGTTGCCAATATCCTGACCTTCGTACAATCCTTGCGCCAGCGCCATCGTGCGTCTCGCCGTAAAACCTAATTTACGCGAGGCTTCCTGTTGCAACGTGGAGGTGGTAAATGGAGCCGATGGTTTACGACGACGTTCACCGCGTTTGACCTTGGTAACCGAATACGCAGCAGTCTCCATGTCGATCAGGATCGGTTTCACCGTCTCTTCGTTCGATAATACAGGCTCCTGGTCATCGATCCGCGCTAATTTCGCAAGAAAGGATGATTTCAACCCTGCGGGTTTAAACTCCCCATGAATGGACCAATATTCCACCGGGACAAACGCATCGATCTCACGTTCACGCTCAACGATCAGTCTGAGAGCCACTGATTGAACTCTACCCGCTGACAGCCTTCCGCGCACCTTTTCCCACAGAATGGGGCTGATGCTATAACCAACGAGACGATCCAAAATACGACGCGCCTGCTGTGCATCCACCAGATCCATATTGATCTGACGCGGATGATCGAAAGCCTCTTTGATGGCAGGTTCGGTGATCTCATGGAAGACCACACGTTTGGCACGCGCCGGGTCGATCTGCGCAGCTTCCATCAAGTGCCATGAAATCGACTCGCCTTCACGGTCAGGGTCGGTTGCGAGAAATACTTCTTCTGCCTTCAGCGCCAGCTTCTTGAGTTCCTTAATAACTTCTTTCTTCTCATTCGGCACGCGATACTTCGGCGTGAAATTATTTTCCACATCCACAGAAAGTTGTGACTTTAAGAGGTCGCGCACATGTCCCACCGAGGCGCGCACCGTGTAGCCCTTGCCAAGAAAACGCCCTACCGTCTTTGCCTTGGCAGGCGACTCAACGATCACGAGCTTCCCTTCACGCTTTTCCACCTTCACCTGCTTTTCAGGTTTCGGTGGAGGAGGCACCCCTTCATGCGCTTCGGTCTTACCCATTCTGTAAAGTTTTGTTCCACAAACTGAGCAAACCCCAATCGTGACTGGAGACGCCTTTGCGTTAAAACTCGCAACATGGTCCTGCATCTCACGTTTGGTCTTGCATTTCATGCAATAAGCTTCCATAAATTAACCTTTATGTATGTCAATGTGAGCAGAGCTTTAGCTCGAGGACATACGTCACAAGTATTTCTCCTGGTTATTTTTCTTCAAATATTCAACCACATCGCGCACTTTTTGCGATTGGTCCGTTTTGCAGATCATGAGCACATCACCAGCATCGACCACAACAAAATCATCCAGTCCGATCGTCACAACCAGGCGCTGGTCGCTGGCACTATACACAAGCGTATTATGAGTATCCAACGCCAGATGATGTTTTCCATTGGTGGCAACATTCCCATTTCGATCTGGGAGCAAGACCTCAAAGAGCGAATCCCATGAACCAACGTCACTCCAACCCAACCCGCCTGCAGGCAACACCGCCACGCGTTCAGCCTTCTCCATGATACCGTAGTCAATGGTCTGGCTTTTTAGATCCTGCCATTGTGACCGCAGGACTTCATCTCTTTCAGATGTATTCCACGCGGACGCGATCTCATCCACTGCATGGAATAACTCCGGCATCTGCTTTTCGATTTCCGCGAGGATCGCATCCACGCGCCAGACGAACATACCGCTGTTCCATGAATGATCACCGCTGCCAAGTAATTGTTGAGCAGTCGTTTCATCAGGTTTTTCTTTAAACCGCTTTACTGTATACACCGGATATTTATAATCACCAGTCAACAACTCACCCTGTTGAATGTATCCATATCCCGTAGATGGGAATGTGGGTGTAATGCCCAGTGTAACGAGATACCCTTTTTCCGCAACATCAAACGCCGCACGAATCAAGTATTGAAACAAGTCATTGTTACGAATGTGATGATCTGCGGTCTGCATCGCCATCACGGCTTGTGGATCACGCTTCTTGAGCACGGCCGCCGCCAATGCTACCACAGAGGCAGTACCACGTGGCGCTGGCTCGATCAAATAATTCTCTGCCGGGATGGCAGGCACCTGCTCACGCATCTCACGCGCCTGTTCGGCAACAGTCACCACCAAAATTCTTTCGGGAGGAAAAAGTGTTTCAAGGCGCGCAACCGTGCCTTGAAACAAGGTTTCCTTGCCAAGTAAAGGCAACAACTGTTTTGGTTTTTCTTTTCTTGAGACGGGCCAAAGACGAGTTCCTCCGCCTCCAGCCATGATGACAGCATATGTATGTTCAGTCACTGGTTATTCATCCCGGTTAATTGATGTAGGGGGAAGTATACACGGACACAAGAAAACACGTAAACAAGCGCACATCGAACGACCTACAATTCACCTGCCTACCTGCTACTATTCACCCGTCTACTTCTCCACCCGATATTCCGATTGTACCTCACGAACTGCAACATAATTCATTCCACCGACCTGACGGACCATACCCTTAAGTTCCATCAACGCCAAAGCAGCAGAAACTTTCTCGATGGGCAACTCGGCTTGATTGCGAATTTCATCCACGTGCAAAGGCTCGCTTGATAACACCGTCAACAGTTTTGCTTCTGTCGCGTCAGCCGGCATGATCCTGCGGGCGGCTTTGTGTTCTCCGACCCGTGTGATGTCCAAAGCTTGCATCAAATCCGTAACACTCAATAAAGGCTGGGCACCTTTCTGGATCAACTTGTTCGTGCCCTTGCTTTGAGGCGCAAGTATACTACCAGGCACCGCGAATATTTCACGCCCTTGTTCTGCGGCAAACTCCGCTGTGATCAAAGCCCCGCTTGTCTCACCTGCTTCGACCACAACAACCGCCAATGACAAACCTGAAATAATACGATTGCGCGGCGGAAAGTTGGAGGCTTCTGGCGGAGTCCCCGGAGCATAATCACTGATGATCGCGCCACGTTCCATCATATGTTCTGCCAGCCCGCGATGCTCAGGTGGATAAATTTTATCCACACCCGAACCCAAAATACCGATCGTGCGTCCACCCGCTTTCAATGAGGCTTGGTGTGCAATTGCATCCACGCCGCGCGCCAGACCGCTGATCACGGTCATACCATTTGCGGCAAGATAGGATGAAAGTTCTTCTGTGATCTGCCGGCCATACGGAGTCACCCGCCGCGTACCCACGATCGCAACCGCAAACAGGTCATCGGGCAAATATTCGCCGCGAATATACAATACCGGCGGCGGTTGGTCAATCTCTTTCAATCGTTGCGGGTATGCTTCATCCTGCCATGTCAGAATCTTGATCCCCTGTTTCTCAATCTTCTCCCAAACCTTTTCCAGATCTACGCTGTCACGCGCCTGGACGACACGTTCGATCACTTTCAACCCCAAGCCTGCTGCTGCCAACTCAGCCGGTGACGCCCTCCATGCGAACTCCAATTCGCCAAAGTATGCGACGAGTCCCTGCATGCGGACAGCGCCGATGCCTTTAATCAAGTTGAAGCCAATCCAGTAACGTTTATCGTCCATAAGCGAAATTCGATATTTGTTGTGCGAGAATCGTTAACTCTGTGCTTTATTTACGCTTTCCATCCCCAGATGCCTGACTATCGATCAACCCATCGAGTAGATGAACTTTCAGGTAACCGCGACCAGTATCCAGGTCCAGAATGACCGAGGGTATGGCAGGCAGTAAAAGCTCCTTGCCAGCGGCATCCCGCACTACATACACGTCATTTGCGCCCGTCTCCAGGATTCCCACCAACTCACCAAGCGGATTCTCGTTCTCGTCCACAACTTTAAAGCCAATTAATTCATGCTGATAGATCTGACCATCAGGCAATGGTGGCGCATCCGTGGCTTTGATAAAGACCCATTGATTACGAAACAGTCCTGCATCTTCAGTTGTATCAACGTCTTTGAATTTCACCAACAGACCCTTACCGTGTCCACGCACAGATTCAAGGGTCATTGGTTTGTAATCATCACCCACAAACATTTTTCTGCCGCGCTTCATACGTTCAGGGAAATCGGTATGCAGATCCATAATGATCTCGCCGCGCAATCCATGCGGGCGCCGTAGAAAGCCAACACTCAAATAAAGAGGCTCGCCGGTCGGCGAGCCTGAAAGATTCTCTTGATCAGCCATTATTCCGGCTCTACCACATCGAGCGTGGCTTGCTTGCCTTCTTTTTCAGCCGCCACCCGCAGAAGTGTACGAATGGAGTTGGCGACCTTGCCGCCTTTGCCGATGACGCGCCCCATATCATCTTTCGAGACGCTCAACTCAATGCGGATGCGCGAACCACCCGACTCACTCACCTTCACATCCTCAGGATGATCGACTAACGACTTGGCAATGTATTCAATCAGTTCTTTCATATAATGCCTTGTGTCATTGCGAGGGCATATGCCCTCGCAATGACGAATAAATTATTTGCTTGTGCGGGTGGTAGCGCCACGAATGGCTTCAGCTTGTTCTGCTTCTTTGACGAGAGTCTCAACTGACTCACCCTTCTTGAAGCGTTCCCAGCGGTCCATGACACCAGCACTCTTGAAAACCTGCTCCACGGATTCAGTCGGCAAAGCGCCGTTCTTCATCCAGTGATACACGCGCTCTTCGTTCAAATGAACGGTTGCGGGCTTGGTGCGGGGGTTGTAATGGCCCAGAATTTCCAAAAAGCGGCCATCGCGAGGGGACTCTTTGTCCGCGGCGACAACACGATAGGTCGGCTGACCCTTCAAACCAATACGACGTAAACGTAAACGAACCATCTTTCATTATCTCCTTGAAATGTTTTGCGTTTCAGACAGGCATAGAGAGGTGTGTGCGAAAGGACACATGCGGGCTGAAATCACAGGCTGGTATTTTACCAGATAATCCAAAATGCTTGTTTCGGGGCTAAGCCTCGGAACGAACTGGAACTGTAAACGAAATCTTCGTACCCCACCCTGCTTCGCTTTCTGCCCAAATTTTCCCGCCATGCGCTTCCACCAAATATTTTGCAATAGACAACCCCAAGCCCATACCACCCGAGTCACTGGATTTATAAAATCGGTCAAAAATACGACTCAAATCACCGGACTCAATCCCCGGTCCACTATCCTGAACGTAAACCAGCACGCTTCTCTCTTCGCCTGAGGTTGACTCTGTTATCCCGATCTTTACCTCACCCTGACTGGGTGTATAGCGTAACGCATTACTCACCAGGTTGGATAGCACTTCACGCACGCGTTGCGGGTCAATTTCCAGCTCTTCCATATCGCCAAGCGCTAACTCAACTTTGATTTCTTTCTCTTGCGCCTGAGCCTCAAACACAGAGACAACTTCACGAATTAACAGACCAAAATCTGTTGGCTCACGTTTCAATCGCAATGCGCCACTTTCAGCCAAAGACAATGTCCGCAAATCATCCACCAGTCGAGAAAGCATCTGGGTTTCATCGTACAACGATTTCAAGCGTTCTTTATCAGCGGTATAAACACCATCGATCATCCCCTCCAAATTGCCCTGCATGATCGTGATCGGTGAACGCAACTCGTGCGAAATATCTGCCAACATGTTGCGTCTTTGCTTATCATTCACTTCCAATTTCTCAGCCATCGAGTTAAAGGCTTCTGTCAACGACCGCACTTCAGGAGGTCCCTTTTCTTCGACGCGTGTTGAGTAATCTCCCTCCGCAACCCGATTGGACGCATTCAACAATTCGTCCAATGGCTTGGACATACGTCGCAGACTACGCGCTCCCCAAAATAGCGCGGCAAGCAGAATCAGAAATCCTACCAAGCCAAATGAGATGATTAAATCAGGTCGCTCTAATTGAGGCAGTCCATGAAACTCGATGAATGGTGCCAGGACATATCGGAGCAACGCCAAAAAACCCGTGAAAGCAAAGAAGGTAAATAAAAGAAAGAAACAGCCCATCCTACGAAAGAATGGACCGCCGCGCATGGGACGCCAGCGCTTAGGGGGCCATTCTTCATTCTCGGGCCACCACGGCGGGCGTTGACGGGAAAAGTGAGGGTGATGTTTCATATATGTTTATGTAGGGGCGTAGCAGTGCTACTGCCCCTACGGGTTATTATTTATCCGAAAACTTATAACCGACTCCATACACCGTGATCACATATTTCGGCTCACTGGCTTTGATTTCAAGCTTACGGCGGATGTTCTTGATGTGTGCATCAATGGCACGTTCATACGATTCAAATGCCACACCGTGGATTGCATCCAACAGTTGAGCGCGGGTGAAGACTCGTCCCGGTTGACGGACAAGCGTTGCGAGCAATTCAAATTCAGTGGGAGTGAGTTCTTCAATCTCGCGCTTTACAGCAGTCACGCGCAGACGCGGCACATCAAGAGTCAGATCTGCGATGCGAATGATCTCTGAACTTAAACTGGTAGCGTTTTCGATACGCCGAAACACCACGCGGACTCTTGCCACCAATTCCTTGGGACTGAATGGCTTGGTCATGTAATCATCTGCACCGAGTTCGAGTCCGATGAGCTTGTCAGATTCTTCGGCACGGGCTGTCAGCATAATGATCGGGGCGTTGGAGGTTCTGCGAAACTCACGGGTAAAATCCAGCCCATCGAGCTGAGGCAAGCCTAGGTCCAGAATGACCGCGTCTGGTTTTTCAGTCTTCGCAAGCGATAAGGCTTTCTTACCATCATGCGCCACGAGAACGTCAAATCCCGCACGCTCCAGATAATCGCGCACGAGTTGGGTGATCTTGGGTTCGTCGTCTACAACGAGAATGGTTTTCATGTTATTTTGTAGAGGCGGAGCATCCCACAAGGGGACGATGATGCTCCGCCCCTACGCATTATATTATTCTTTCTTGTCTTCAGCGGTTTCGCCGTGGGCTTTCTTGTGCCATTCTTCGAACATCGGCGGGACACCGTTCTCCCAATGCCGACCCCATGGACCACGATGATGTCCCATGTGTCCCCAGCGCGGACCCCACAACAACATGCGGAAGGATTTGAACGCCAGGACGATCAGGAAGAACGCCAGCAATGGACCAAAGCAGCCGAGTCCGAATCCAAATGGATGATGGAAGCGCATGCCGTATCCATATCCGTAATATGGCATCATAGGCGCCACCTGTTGCTGACCAGCAGGCGCTTCAATGGTAACCGGCGAGCCCTGGGCGACACCAGCCTGAAAAGCAAAGAAGGCTATACCGGCAAGCGCGGCGAGCAACACCAAAGCCGAGACAATTCGTAAACCAATTTTTCCGTTCATTTTTTTCTCCTTTTGTTTTGAACTTATGAACGAAGTATAGGATTCGGTTGTGAATTGGCTGTGAAGAGACGAGGGAGAAATGCAGTTGCCTTTTCCGGATGAAGGACTTACAATTTTTATACTTTCAAATGAATTTTCAAGTCTAACAAATTTATTCTGGAGAAGATAATGAATATTAGATATGGAAATATCGACGATGCGAAAATGTTATCAGAATTGGGAGCCAAGACTTTTTACGATACGTTCGCGAAAGATAACACGCCTGAAAACATGGCAGCGCATCTGAAAAATTCCTTTTCTCCAGAAATTCAACTCGCTGAACTTTCCAACCCCAATCATATTTTCTTGATCGTTGAGGACGGGGATAAATCAATTGGATATGCTCAGTTGACTCTGGATAGCAAAGAAGAATTTATGACGGGAACCAAACCACTAGAAGTACGACGAATCTACGCAACCCAGGAATATATTGGCAAAGGTGTTGGCAAAGCGTTAATGCAGGCAGCCATTGAGGAAGCGAAACAAAGAAGTTGTGACAGTGTTTGGCTGGGCGGCTGGGAGAAAAATCCACGGGCGATCGAGTTTTATAAGAAGTGGGGATTTAAAGAAGTTGGCACGCACATCTTCACTGTTGGCGATGATCCACAACGAGATTTTGTGATGGAGTTGATGCTGGCTTGAACCAATTAAGAATAGGCGAGACTGTCTTGATGGAAATTTCTGCCAAACAAGTGAATGTTCCTGTTTTGGGATTGTTTGACATCACCAAACCAACCATGCCTCGTGCCTTCAATGTTTTAGAAGGTGTGACAAAAGGGCAAATTCTGGTTGACGATCTAGCACGCCCAAGCTGGGGAGTAGTTCGTGAAGCAGTGTACGGCACGCTTTATTTTGGCGGTGTGGCGAATAAATTGCATGTCTATTCTTGCGTTGAACATTTCCGTCTCGTTGGTGAGGTCGGCATCGGTTGCTGGCTGGACGATGAATTGAATGGCTTGCTTCCACCCAATCCCGGTTATGACGGTAGGACGCTGTACTTCACCGAACGCATAGCAAATAATGATTTACTGAATATCCAATTGCCATCTGGTTACGTGTTGGCGATGCGCGACCAATCCTTGTTCGAACAATCATTCGATTACAAAAGCACATTAGACTCGTTTGGAAGCATTGAAAGTCTCATGAACCAAACACTTGGATCTGTTATTTTGCACAATGACAAAGTGGTTTGCGAAGCAGCGACAGGCGCGCCAACTCACGGTCTCATTGAAGTTGGTGTGACCACGCATGAATCCCACCGTCAGCTTGGACTCGCTGCGATTGCCTGTGCCAGCCTCATCGCGAGATGCGAAGCGCAAGGCTACAAAACCTGGTGGGATTGTGCCAAACAGAATCTCTCTTCAACACGTCTGGCACGGAAGCTGGGTTATCAGAATGAACGGGAATATCGTTATATTTGGTGGCAAAAGCAGTAAGGAGAACACTTATGAATATGAAAGACCACATCTTGACCGCATTAGGAGAACAATTCAACAGCTGGGAAGAGTTGCTTGCTAGTCTAAGCGAAGAGCAGATCACCGCTCCACACTTTGACTTGGACTGGTCGATCAAAGATGTGATGGCGCATTTGTGGGGCTGGCAACAGATCTCCATTGCACGCATGGAAGCTGGTACACTCGACCAGGAACCTGAATTTCCCAAGTGGGTTGTGGATTTACACGGGGTTTGGGAAGAAAACGCGGACCAAACGAACGCCAGGATTTATGAGATCAACCACGAAAAACCGTGGATAGAAATATATGAGAATTGGAGAAATGGATTTCTACGGTTCCTGGAATTAGGGGGAAAGATTTCTCAAAGAGACCTGCTGAATGGAGATAGATATTCATGGCTTAAAGGATACTCTCTCGCTTTCATTCTTGTGGCTTCATATGACCATCATCAAGAGCATCTTGAGAAATTGAAGGAGTGGTTAACAGAACACAAGAAGTGATTAAGTTCCCCAGAAAACGTGGCTATAAGAATATCAATATCCGTGATAAAGTAATTAATAGGACTAGTTATAAAGGGAGCACCAAGAATATGCCTTCAATACCATCAGAACCATACATAATACAATTGTTTCAATCACGGTATGGCATAATATTTTCTAAAATTGATGAACAAGGAGGCAAAGAAGGAAAAACATCCGATTACGAATATTGTGAAAGCAAAAAGAGGGTCTTTGTTTGTGAATTAAAGGATTTCCTAAATATAAAACCTTCCGAAGAAGATGGCTGGGAAATACAGAAGCATTCAGATGATTTTGTATCGGCGTCAAGGATAAGTAACGCGACTAACCGAGTCAGTAAGGCAATATCCAAGGCTTATAAACAGCTATCAAAATATGATGAACCGAAAATGTTGATTTTCTTAAACTACAGTCCATATCTCGGAGTTGAAGATTTAGAGGAAGTTTACCGAGGTTATCGTACTCTTGGAGTAGAAGGGAACACCAAATATTTAGACCTATATGCGAAAAGAGCCAGTGAAGGGAAAATCAAGGAAATAAAAGACAAAATAGATTTATATATTTGGATAGACACAATAAACACAAAAGAACTAGTCATGGATTCAGAAGGAGTACAAAAAGAGGACAAGATTTGGTTCCGAACAGTTACTGAGCAAGGTCGTAAATTAGCCAAAAAATATTTCTCGAATCGAATTGATATCCGCAAAAGTTAATAGAACTTCCATTCCTTAACCCAAGACCTACCCAAACAACTTCCCCAGCCCTCTGCAACCACTCTTCTGCATCATCTGCATCAATTTCATCAACTTCTGGGCTTCGCCAGTAACATGAGTGTATCGCGCACCGCACGGGTAGGTAAATCTGATTAAGAGGACTCATCCCCTCGACAAACCTCATTTCATAAATAAGGTGCGACGCACCCTTCTTCAGCCAAACAACTTCCCCAATTCTTTATGGCATAATATAATTTCTATATTCTTACTCATGGAGGCAACACGATGAAGAGAACAGCACCCACCCTAAAGTTAATTTTCATGACCAGTATTTTTCTCCTAGCCTGTTACGCATCGCAAATTCCTGATTTTTCAACTGCAACGCCACAAACCATCATCACAGTACCACCCATGCCGACCGAATTCCTTACACAGCCTCCAACAGAAATAACTCAATCTGGAACCGGTTTGGAAAACGAAAACTTATTAGCTGAACTTCCCGAGGGATTCAAGGTTGACTTTCAAGGGCAAGAAAATAACTTTGTTATCAGTGAGATGGTCCCCGAAGGCGAGTCTGTTAATGACTGGACGACCCTAATCACCGTTGAGATTTTTTTGGGAGAAAAAAACACCACACCTGAGCAATATCAGCAGACTCTGACCGAAAGATGGTTCGGTGCCTGTGAAAACAGTGAAACCTACCCGGTTGCAGATGGCACTGAAAATGGATACAACTTTGTCCTTTGGCAACTTTACTGCCCATTGAATTCTTCCTCGCAAAAACCGGAACTTACCTATCTAAAGGCGATCCAAGGTAACGACAGTTTCTATCTTGTACAAGTCGCATTCCGCTATGAACCATCTGATGAAGATATCACCCAGTGGATACAGTACCTCAAACAGGTTCAGGTGTGTGACACCAGAATACCCGAGCGGGCTTGCCCGTAATAAAAAGAGTTCGGAAGTCTCTCAGACTTCCGAACTCTTTTTATCCAAATAATCTCCCCAAACCTTTTCCACCTGTTTTCTGCAACATCTTCATCATCTTCTGTGCTTCACGAAATTGCTTGACCAGGCGGTTCACATCCTGCACCTCCATGCCACAGCCCGCAGCAATGCGCCGTCGGCGTGAGGCGTTCAGGATATCAGGGTCGCGGCGTTCTTTTTTCGTCATCGAGTTGATGATCGCCTCCGATATCTTGAAACTATCTTCGATCTGCTGCGGGTCAACCTGACGCGCGGCTTGTCCCATTTGCCCGGGCAACATATCCATGATCTGCGCGAGCGGTCCCATCTTCTTCATCTGCTTCATTTGGTCGAGCCAGTCCTCGAGCGAGAACTGTCCCTTCATCATACGCTCGGCGGTCTTTTGCGAAACTTCCTGATCGAACGCGGCTTCGGCTTTTTCGATCAAGCCGATCATATCGCCCATGCCCAAAATCCGCGACGACATGCGCGCCGGGTCATACACTTCCAACGCATCCAACTTTTCGCCGGTACCGATAAACTTGATCGGCACACCCGTCACCGAACGAACTGAGATCGCCGCACCGCCGCGCGAGTCACCGTCCATTTTTGTGAAGATCAACCCGGTGATCGAGACGTTATCCCGAAAACCTTGCGCGATATTCAACGCTTCCTGACCGATCATCGAGTCGACCACGAGCAACGTCTCCACCGGCGGGACTTTCGCCACGATGGCTTTTAACTCACCCATCAGCTCCGCGTCCAACTGCGACCGACCGGCTGTATCCACGATCATGATGCCGAATCCACCCTTTTCCGCTTTGTCGAAGGCGCGCTTCACGAGTTCAGGCGGCGTAATGGTTAAGTCTGACTCAACAGGGACATCGATCCGCTCGCCGAGCTGTTGCAACTGCTTCACCGCCGCAGGGCGATAGGGGTCGCCTGCCACAAGCATCACCCGCTCCCCTTTTGAGCGGAGCATCTTCGCGAGTTTGCCTGCGTGAGTCGTCTTACCAGCGCCCTGCAAACCAACCATCATAATCACATGCGGTTTCGGACCGAAAAACTTCAATGGCGCAGGTTCGCCAAGAGTCTGAATCAATTCTTCATTGACGATCTTAATGATTTGTTGTCCAGGGTTCAACGCCTTCGATACTTCCGCACCAATAGCGCGTTCACGCACGCGCGCGATGAATGTTTTGACAACACTAAAGTGCACATCCGCTTCGAGGAGGGCAAGGCGCACTTCGCGCATCGCCGCATCCACGTCCGCTTCGGAGAGTTTTCCGCGTTTGCGGAGTTGGTCGAATACCTGGTTGAGTCGTGAGGTTAAGTTTTCAAACATAATATTATTGTTTATGTCACTCTGAGGGAGCGATAGCGACCTAAGAGTCTCACTCGTCGTGTTAGAGATTCTTCGCTTCGCTCAGAATGACATGTCGATGATTCCTTTTCAGAGTAGGCAAAGATTGTAGTTTGGAAGCAGGCGAAGGTCAAGAGAGAGGCGATATCCTTCATCCAGTGCGCTTCGACTTCGCTACTCTCCGCTCAGCGCGAATGGTTGCTTGACAATCCCTATATCACCTAGTAAAATCACGGACGCTTAACAATAAAATACATTTCGCCGAGATAGCTCAGTTGGTAGAGCACGCGACTGAAAATCGCGGTGTCCCCAGTTCGATCCTGGGTCTCGGCACTCTCGGCTGAAAGTTAGCCAAGAAACGCGGGCGTAGTACAGTGGTAGTACGTCTCCTTGCCAAGGAGAAGGTCGTGAGTTCGAATCTCATCGCCCGCTCAGATTTTTTAAAACGGCGTCGTGGCCAAGTGGTAAGGCAAGGGTCTGCAAAACCCTCATTCAGGGGTTCGAATCCCCTCGACGCCTCTAGCAAGGAATAAAAATGGACGCCGCAAGGCGTCTTTTGCATTTAAGACGACTCCTGCGGGAACACCAAGAAGGTCACCATCGTCTAGAAAAAATAGCACGGTTTCGATACGCCCCAACATAAATCACGGATTGACGCCGCAAGGCGTCTTTTGTATTCAGAGGTCGTAACAAAGATAGTTTGAAAACCATAACTCTTGTTTGTTCTCACGCGGCTTTGTCTTATAATACATTTAAGTGTTGTGAATAGCAGGGGAACGAAGTTTGTCTGTTGGAATTAAAATAATGTAGTATGAAAATATTATATGTAGAAGATGAAATAGCACATGTTGAATTAACCCAACGAACTCTTGAAGATAATCTTCAGGACAGTTTCGTTTTGTTTCATGCCGAGTCGCTTCGAGATGCGCTAAAAATACTAGACACAGAGCCAGATATTGATCTGGTTCTGACCGATCTGCGTCTGCCGGATGGTTCAGGGTTGGACTTGTTGAAAAGAGTGAAGGAATTTTCAACGCCACCAGCGGTTGTCCTTGTGACTGGGCAGGGCGACGAGCAGATCGCGGTCACAGCACTCAAAGCCGGGGCGGCTGATTATCTTGTGAAAGAGGGGAATTATCTCAACCGTCTTCCGCCGGCGATCAACAACGCCGTTGCTCAAAATCGACTGGGACGCGAACAAGCCGCATTACGTGCCGCCGAGCACCGCTTTCGCGTTTTGGTGGAGCAATTGCCAGCGGCAGTTTACACTGACGATCACGATGAGTTTAGCTCGGCACAGTATATCAGCCCACAAATAAAGGATATCTCTGGTTTTTCCGCTGAGGAGTGGCTGACTGACTCAAAGTTTTGGTTGACGCGCGTTCATCCTGATGATCTGGAAGCGGTTGTCAAAGCCGTCAAAGCCACTTATGAGTCTTTGACAGACTTCAACATGGAATATCGAATTATCCATCGGGATGGAAGTGTGGTTTGGTTAAGGGATCTTGCCAAAGTCATTTTGGATGAGAAAGGTACTCCCAAATACTGGCAGGGCATTTTATTCGATATCACCAGAGCAGTAGAGTCTCAGGTCACTTTAAAAGCCAGCGAAGAGCGCTTTAGGCGGATCTTCCATTCCACGCCTATTGCCACTTGTGTTGTCACTGTTGAAGATGGCAAATTCATTGACGCGAATCAGGCATTTCAAAATTTGGTTGGGGTTGCGCTTGAAAACCTGATTGGACACACATCCCTCGATCTAGGTTTCTGGCAGAGCAAACAGGACCGTGATACCTTAATCGCAAAATTAAAAGAACAGGGAACGGTAAAAGGGGTGGAAGTTCGTTATTCGAACGTCCCCGATGGACCCAGGGATACTTTGGGCTTTTACGAACTCATTGAACTAGGCGGTGAGGTTTGCCTGCTCGCCATGTTCTATGATGTGACTGAACAGAAAAAAGCACAGAAAGCTCTGCAAGCTGAGCGAGATTTTGCGTTGCAAGTTCTAAACAACATGGGGCAGGGTTTAACTGTTGTTGACAAGAACTCCCGATTTGAATACGTCAACCCAGCATACGCAAGCATGCTCGGACATGCCGTTGAAGAGCTTTTAGGCAAGACCCCCACTGACTTCACAGCCGCATCCAAACAGGTACTTTTGCTCGAAGAACGAAATCGACGGCTACAAGGCATTGCATCCACATACGAAACAACATTGATACACAAAGACAGCCATGAAGTACCCGTGGTCATCACAGGCGTGCCGCGCCAGAAAAATGGCGAGATCAATGGCGCGATCGCCGTGATCACCGACCTGACGGTTCAGAAACAGACAGAACAGGCGCTCGAAAGACAAGTAAAAGAATTAACAGCGTTACATGCTGTAGCTACAGCAGAAGCTGAAAGCCTATCTGAAGATGAAATCATTACAAAAGTAACTTTAGCGATCAGCCAGATCTACTCAGAAGTCTGCGGCATTCTCCTGCTGGATGCCACAGGTCATCTTCTTATACCCCATCCATCCTACTGCGGGGCAGATATATCCAACTGGCAAAACGGTTACCCAACCACAGAAGGCATCACCGGAAAATCGGTTGCTACAGGAAAAATCATAAGGATCGGTGATGTAACAAAAGAACCTAGTTATATAGAGATCGCAGCCAAGGTCATTTCTGAATTATGCGTTCCCATCTGTGTAAATGAACGGATCATCGGCGTAGTTAATGTTGAAAGCAAGTCGGCGGATGCATTCACTGAACACGACGAAGCATTTCTAACTACCATCGCCAGCGGGCTCGGGACAGCCCTTGAGAAGCTCCGTCTATTCAATGAAGAACAGAGGCGCGCAAAAGAATTAAATACCCTATACCTTGCCACGAAATCGCTGACCCAAAGCCTGGAACCAACCACCATTGCCGAAAAGCTGATTGCTATCATAAATGAATTATTGGATTACGATTCCGCCTCAATCCATGTCGTGGACGATGATAGGCAATTTCTCACAGCCTTGGCCATCAGCCGTAAATCACAGGATCCCAGCCACTACAATATGGCGATTGAAAAACTTATTTACAAACAACGGGCGTTGGGAATCGGAATAATCGATTGGGTTATTCAAAATGAAAAATCCGTGCGCACCGGAGATGCTGCCAATGACACACGTTATCTGGAAATCGTAAAGGGCGTTCGATCCGAGCTTTGTATCCCGTTAATCGCCCGAGGCAGGGCGATTGGCGCGATCAATGTGGAGACGGTAATACCAAATGCGTATTCCGAAGCGGATGAAAACCTCCTTTCCGCTTTGGCCAACTCGGCTGCCATCGCATTGGAGAATGCAAAGTTATACCAGGAAGCTTTGAGAGCATCTGAGCGCCGGGCGGTGCTCCACCGCATCAGCCAGGATATTGTCCGCTTTACACAAGACTCCGAGCAAATTTACAAATCCATCCACGAAGCTGCCGGGCAATTAATGTCTTGTGATGTGTTCCTGATCTCACTCCGCAACAAATCAAACGACGAAAATATCTATCCGTATGTAATGGAAAACGGAAAAAGATATTCATTGCCAAATCAACCCGCTGATGAAGGCCTGCCGGGAAAGGTCATCAACAGTCGCGAGAGTATTATTCTGGTCAATGAAAAAGCCATCGATTCCGGGGAGTTTCCACGTTTCGGTTCACCAAAACGCGTACAATCCGCCGTGGCTGTCCCAATGCGAATTGGCAACAAAACCATTGGCATGATCTCGGTACAATCCTACGCTCCAAATTCTTATGGTAGCGAAGAACAGGCCCTGCTTGAAATGCTTGCCACTCACGCCGCCGTTGCGCTGGAAAATGCCCGTTTGTTTGAAGCCGAAAAACAAAGGCGCCAGGAAGCGGAAACACTTCGTGAAACCACCAATCAATTAACCTCCGCAGTGGAACTCGATGAGCTGTTCGAAATCATATTGGTATCTTTGAAGAAGCTGGTACCTTATGAGAGCGCTTCCATTGAACTGGCTCAGAACGAGTATTATGAAATTGTTGCAGGATCTGGTCCTCCAGCGAATCTGATCGGTAGAAGATATTCGGTTGATATTACCAAATGGGGAGATGATGATATCCCCCGCCAGCCCGTAATCATTTATGATGTCCAATTGGATGAGCGCTTTGAAAAATTCGAGGAAACGAATTATATTCGCGGCTGGATGGGAATTCCGTTACTGACCCAGGGTAAACTGATCGGTTTTTTAAATCTGGATAGCCGCACGCCCGGCTTTTACACAAACGAATACGCAGCCCTGGCGCAAACATTTGGCAACCAGGCGGCGATCGCCATTGAAAAAGCCCGTTTGTTCCAGGAACAAAACCGGCGTTCGGAGATCATCGAATCGCTTGCAAATATCGCAAATGAAATCGCCACGACACGCGATGTCATCCCAGCGCTTGAAAAGATAACACAGCGAGCATTTGAACTTCTGAACGCCAGCCACGTTGCCATCTTCCTGCTTCAAGACGATAACGTCACGCTTAAATCTGTCACAGCACATGGCACGTATCGGAAAGAACTGTTGGCGCATACCGTAAAAGTCGGTGAAGGAATTACGGGCCAGGTCCTGATCAATGGCAAACCTGAGATCGTTAATCATCTTGTAAAAGATTTGCGTCGAATTCCGCTCCCAGGCACCCCCGCTGAAGATGCAAAGCTCGATACTGTGATGTTAGCACCGCTATTGCTGCGCGGAAAAGTGATCGGGGTCATTAACGTTTGGCGGCTAAGGGAACACGGCTTATTCAATGACACTGAGTTAAATTTCCTGGTTAGTATTGCGAATCAAGCCTCGATCTGCATCGAGTCGGGCAGACTTTTCCAAGAGACAAAGAGACAAGCCCAGGAAGCCGCGGCAATTGCAGAGGTCGGTCGGGATATATCTTCAACCCTGCAACTGAATGTGGTGCTTGAGCGAATTGCATCCTACGCAAAGGACTTACTGCAAGCCGAGACCAGTGCGGTTTTTTTGGTAGATGAAAGTAATTCAACCTTGCAAGCCATCGCTGCAATCGGATTGGATGCAGAGGAGATCAAAAATGATCCGCTTAAAATCGGTCGTGGCATTTTAGGGAATATTGCGTATCAAAAATCGGGAGAATTTGTCAATGATACGGCAAATGATCCGCGCGGAATCACAATTCAAGGTACATCGGTGGTTCCTCTTGAAAATATCATGGGAGTTCCGATCCTTTTTCATGGCCAATTAACAGGCTTATTAGCGGTCTGGCGCACAGGCGAGGGCCAGGAATTTATTGTTTCAGAGCTGGAGTTTGCCACCCGGCTTGCCCAGCAAGCGGCAATAGCATTAGAGAATGCCCGACTGTTCGAATCCGAAAGACGCAGGCGGCAGGAAGCAGAGACACTTCGACAGGCCGCGTCAGCAATATCATCCTCACTGGATCCAGATGAAGTCGTAACAGAGATCCTCGCGGCATTGAAACAGGTTATATCTTTTGATAGCGGGAGTGTGTTCTTCCATGAAGGGCATCTACTGCGCCTTGCCATGGCAAAAGGATTTCCGAATTCCGATCAATTAAAAAATCTGACATTTTCCGCGGACGACGAACTCTTCCAAATCATCAAAAGCACTGGCCGCCCACTGATCATAGATGATGTTTCAAAGGACCCGAGATTTAAAAGCTGGGGGATCTCTACAAACATCCGTGGCTGGATGGCTGTGCCGCTCATTACTCGTGGACATGTCATCGGATATATAACGCTTGATAGTCATCAACCGGGTACATACAATGAAAGTATCGGGGAAACCGCTATGGCATTCGCGCATCAAGCGGCAGCTGCGACCGATAATGCCCGCTTATACGATGAGACCCAACGTCGCCTGAGAGAATTGGAGATCATTAACCGCGTCTCCATGTCCTTGCGGCTAACACAATCCGTTGACGAGATGCTCTCGATCCTGCTCAACGAGGCGCTGCTGCTTGTGAACACCTTGAACGGCTCCATCTGGCTATACGATTCGTCGAGTAATGCGCTCGTTCAGCGGATCGCCAGGGGCACAGATGCAAAACTTTCACAGATAACATTGAAACCAGGCGAAGGAATTGTGGGATATGTTTTCACGACAGGTGAAAAATACATTTCGACAGAAATGAAGATTGATCCGTTGCTAGCCATTGGAAACAAGGAAAGCATGACACCAGGATTAAGCGGTATTTGTATTCCGATCCAATCCACCGTGGGACCTGTGGGTGTTTTAATCGCAGTAATCGAAAAGGATCGACAAATCGCAGAAGAAATTAATCTTCTGACAATTCTGGCAGAGATTACCGGCAACGCCATCCACCGTGCGGAGTTATTTGCACAAAGCCAAGAACAGATCCACAGGTTAACAACCTTGCGCGATATTGACGCTGCCATCGCCTCGTCCACAGATTTACGCGTGACCCTGAATATATTAATGGATCACACTCTCAAGCATCTCAAAACAGATGCCGTGGACATTATGATATATCACCCTGAACTACAAAGCCTTACCTATCTTAGCAGTGCGGGATTCAATAATCCTTCGCCGTCCCGCCCGTTGATGCGACTCGGCGAAGGGTTGGCGGGGCAGGTCGTGATGAAAGGAGGCATCGAGCACGTCCCAGATATACGAATATCAAACGAAACGAAGCGCGATCCCATGTTGATCCGCGAAGGCTTTATCACTTATTTTGGCATTCCATTGATCGTCAAAGGACAGACCAAGGGCGTATTTGAGATCTTTCATCGCACGCCTTTCACACCGTCTGTAGAATGGACGCAGTTTCTTCAAACACTTGCCGGGCAGGCGGCGATCGCTATTGATAACTCACAGCTTTTTGAGCACCTGCAAAGATCAAATCAGGAAGTCACGCAAGCCTATGACACCACCCTGGAAGGTTGGGCACGTGCGCTTGAATTGCGTGATCGCGAAACAGAAGGTCATACCCGGCGCGTCACTGAATTGACCATGCAATTGGCGCGTTATATGAACATTCCAGAGGATGAACTTGTCAATATTTATCGCGGAGTGTTATTGCATGATATTGGCAAGATGGGTGTGCCAGATCAAATTCTGAGGAAGACAGGCCCGCTGATCGATTCAGAGTGGGTTGAGATGCGTAAACATCCGGAATATGCATACAACCTGCTTAAGCCGATTCCATATTTACGCCCTGCCCTGGATATTCCTTATTGCCACCACGAGCATTGGGATGGCAGCGGCTACCCACAGGGACTGAAAGGCGAACAGATCCCGCTGGCAGCGCGCATCTTCTCGATCGTTGATATTTGGGATGCCCTGCTTTCAGATCGTTCCTATCGAAAGGCATGGAAAGAACCCAGAGTAATCGCTTACTTGAAAGAAATTTCGGGAACAATCCTAGATCCGAAAGTGGTGACCGGGTTTTTCAAAATGATCGACATACAGGAATAAATAAAAACAGGAGAGCATGGCTCTCCTGTTTTTATTTACCTTACACGCAAAAACTTTCGCTTTCCCACTTGCAAAACACCCGGATGTGGGAACGCAACATCGCCACGTTCCAGAACATCGCCATCGAGACGCACACCTTTTTGATCGATCAAACGGCGCGCTTCGCTTTTACTCGGAGCCAACTGTCCAGCGAGGATGACATCTAAGACAGTCTGCCCAGACTCCAACTTATATTCCGGCATTTCATCAGGAATCTCTTTTTGTTGGAACATTTTGACAAACGCTTCTTCCGCAGACTTTGCATCTGCTTCGCCATAGAAAATGGATACGATCTCATGCGCCAACTTCATCTTCGCATCACGCGGATGCAATGCACCAGACGCAACGTCTTTTTCAATTGTCTCAATTTCATGCGGGGTCCAACGCGAAACCAGACGCATATACTTACCCATTGCCATATCAGGAATTGACATCACTTTGCCAAACATGTCAGTCGCGCCAGTATTGATCGGCACGATGTTGCCTGTGGACTTGGACATGCGCTGTACCCCATCAGTACCCGGCAAAATACCGGTGATGACACCAACCAGGGGTTTCTGTCCCAAAGCTTCCTGCAATTTACGCCCGGCTACAATAATGTTGAATAATTGATCCGAGCCACCAACTTGTATATCAGTTTTCAGAGCGACTGCGTCATACCCCTGCATCAACGCGTAAAAGGTTTCATGCAGAAAGATCGGCTCATTCCTCTCAAGACGATTTGCAAAATTCTCGCGAGCCAAAAATTGTTGCACGGTAAAGTTTTGACCAAGGCGAATCAAATCCACCAGGGACAATTCACTCAGCCATTCGCCGTTGTAGCGTATTTTTGTCTTCTCACGATCAAGTACTCGAAAAGCCTGCTCTGTATAAGTCTTCGAATTTTCGGCAACCTGTTCCTCGGTCAGAATGGGACGTGCTTTGTTTTTGTCTGAGGGATCGCCCACTAAGGCGGTGTAACTTCCAATCAAAAAAGTGACTTCGTGGCCCAGATCCTGGAACTGACGCAGCTTGCGCATCGGTATCGTATGCCCTAAATGCAGATCCGTCGACGTGGGATCAAAACCACAATATACGCGCAAGGGTCGACCCTCTTTTTCAGCATCGAGCAACCGCTGACGAAGTTCAGTTGCCATAGCTTTCTTCAATTCTTCGTCGCCGTATTCTGTGCCTTGCATCAATAATTCAACTTGTTCTTCAATGTTCACGAAGTGCCTCCTGAGTAGTGCGAATAATATCCTGCACCACGAATTTACAAACAAAAACGCGCCCGCGATGATGGGCGCGTTGATAACACACCACCGCAAAATCTATGTGTGGGTGTAATAATAATACTTGTTGACAGACTTGAAATCAGACATGCGTCAATTATACACGCGAAGCAGCCCTGTGGGCAACATCACTGACCAAGATTGAAGGTGAACGACCAGGGACCCTTGACCGTGTAAAACTCATCGCTGTAGACGATCTGCTCCGCTTCTTCCTGCGACATGGTGTCTGGTTTGCTTAAGATTTGCATAACCTGCACCCCACCCGCATCCACGCAACCCAGAACGATGGCTATGGCGCGGTCGTTTAGGGCTTGTTGAATCTTGGACAAATAGATCGAGCAGTAATCTTCAGAGCGCGGCGGCGCAGCAATGGCATCAATAGTAACTGTGACTGTCGTGAGATCGGCATCAGGAGGAATATTGATAAACGAAAGCGTATCGCAACGTAAACCTGACTGCCCTTCAACAGGCTCCTGCAAACTCAACATTGTGGACGAGAAATCTGTGGTCGCTGCACCCGCATATTGCAAGGTTGCGCCCCACACCGACCAGTCAGATGCGTCCAGTAAAGTGAAACAAACATTGGCATTGACTTGTTTCCCGTCTCGCCAGGCTTTGTCGGCACGCACTTCAATTCCGCTGGTGAGTTGGCTGATAACCGCCGGAGCAGATTCAACCGTTGGGTAGGATTGATCAATATAGGCTGTAGGCAGGGTATTCTGTGGAGCGACCACAGGTACACAGGCAGATAGCAGAATGGTCAAGAGAATTAATATGCGTTTCATTGAAAATCTCCTTGTGTTTGCTTGTACGGGGGCTAAGCCCTCGTACAAGCAAAAGTGTTACTTCAATATATCTTTCAGCGCCGTGTCTAGCTGACCAAACTGGAATTGGTAACCAAGTTCCAGAAGACGCTTGGGGGCAGAGTAACGCCCTTCAGTGAGGAGTACGTTCATCTCACCAAGAGTAAGTTGTAGTAAGGCTTTTGGTGTATGAAACCAAAATGGGCGATGTAGGGTTTTGGCAATCACGCGCATGAATTCCTCATTGGAGGTAAGTTGCGGGGCAATCAAATTGTAAGCGCCACGCGCATCTTTGTTCTCAAGAAAAAATCGAATTGCGTTAACATAATCATCAATATGCAGCCAGGGCATGGATTGTTTGCCATCTCCAAATCTGCCGCCAAAGAATAATCGTGCGGGTAATGCCATGAGTGGAAAAAGTCCGCCGCGTTTTGCCAGGATCACGGCATTGCGTGTGATGATACGCCGCACGCCAAGCACATCAATTGATTTTGTGGCGTCTTCCCATTGTACAGTCAATTGCGCGAGGAAATCATCAGCGGGAGATGTGGATTCATCTGCTACACCTTCACCGCGCAAGCCGTAACGATTGATACCGGAGGCTTGGATGAAAATGCCGGGGCGGCGAGTCGCTTTTTCGAAAGCCGAGGCAAGCGCAAGTCCGGGAATGACGCGGGAGTCTATAAACCTCCTTTTCTGACGTTGGGTCCAGGGCCAATGTTCCAGTCCATATCCCGTTACGTGAATCACCGCATGCATTTCGTTGAGACGATGTGCCCAGCCATTCGTTGTTTTCGCATCCCACTGAATTTGGTTGGGATGTTTCGGGGTCTGCCGGGTAAGGATATAGACTGTATGCTGGTTGCTGGAAAGATGCGCTGTGAGCGCCCTACCGAGAAAGCCTGAACCACCTGCGATCAAAATGTTCATGGTTGCTCCCGAATAACAAATTCGTTTCATCCCAAAAGCAGATTTTACGAATTATTGTAAGTGGCATATAATCGTGCCTGTTGCGGAGGCAGAGTGCACGAACCTGTGCTGGTGCTAAACGCCAATTTTGAACCGATCAATGTATGTTCCACACGACGCGCGGTTGGATTGCTCCTGGCGGGCAAAGCCGATATGGTTGTGAATGGACGCGGTCACATAAAAACTGTAAAGCAATTGTTGCCGCGGCCTTCGGTCATTCGGTTGGAGATGCAAATCCATCGTCCGAGGCCGCGCGTCAAGTTAACGCGCCGCGAGGTCTTTCGTCGTGATAATTATACCTGTCAGTATTGCGGCAGGCGTGACAATGGTCTGACGGTGGATCATGTGATCCCGCGTCATATGGGCGGTGAACATATTTGGACAAATGTGGTTGCGGCTTGTCCACATTGCAATCACCGTAAGGGCGGTCGCAAAGCGGAGGAAGTGCACATGCACTTGCATCACCCGCCCAAGGAACCACCAGCCAACGCCCTGTATATTTTTGGCAGACACTTGAATGAGTATCATGAATGGGAGCCGTATATCAACGGCTGGTAAAAATAAAACGGTCACCACGAAGGTGGCCGTTTTATTTATATCTCAATGGTCATGAAGTCTTTGGCGACAATTACTTCACCTTTATAGGTTTTGCTCGCTTCAGCGGCAATATCCCCTTTGGCAAAACGCCCGGTGGGATAGTGGATGAGATAGAGTTTGCCGACCTCTGCCTTTGTGGCGATCTCGCCAGCTTGTTCTGCAGAAGAATGTCCAAAAGTGGCTCCGCCTGCTTCGTGAATGAGGATATCTGCTCCGGCTGCGAGACGAACCGTCTGCTCACAAGGCTCGGTATCACAGGAATATGCCAATACTTTATCCGGTTTTTTGGATTCAACGCGAATACCAATGGTCGGGATCATATGATGCACCGGAGATGCCTGGATCTTGAAATCGGCGCAATCGAGGACTTGCGCAAGTTCCACTTCGGGCAATCGGTAAAAACCAACCGAAAAGAAGTTGGGCCACTCAGCCCAACCATAAAAGCCCATCAGGTCTTCCAGGCGGTCCATGGTGTAATGCAAGCCATAGATGTTGATCGGCTTCGTGCGCCCCATCAGCCACATGTCCATCAGGAGCAATGGTACGCCTGAAACATGGTCCGGATGAAAATGAGTGATGATGATATCTGTCAGGTCGTTAAAATCCACGCCAGCTTGCTCCAAGCGCACAACCGGATTACTGACACAATCCACCAATATCCTGCGCTCTTCACCAATAATGACAAGATGGGTGTTCTCATGGTCTTTTGATGGCACAGCATTAGACGAACCTAGAACAATGACTTTTGGCACAGGTGCCTCCCGTTACAGATATGGAAATGCCATTTTGATGATTAGCGGGGTTACATAGACTTCGATCACTGCTGCAATTGCAAGCAAAGGAACTACCAAGCCAATAAAAACGCGGAACCAATCAGCGAGTGAGAGCAGGAATATCTCACCCATACTTTTATCTGGTTGAGGGGTAACCAACACAGCTCCCACCTTTAGCACGGCAGCCGTTGCAATGATCACCGCCGTAATTTCAAATATGCCATGCGGGAGAATCGCTGAAACAAACACCAGCGTAGGTGAAAAATTGATCAAACTTGCGCCACCCAGTACAACACCGATCAATGCCATATTGACCATAAACAAGGTGACACCCAGTGTGGCAAACGATATTAAACCTGCAAATAGAAACAAAACCGTCGCGCGCACGTTGGACAGGAACAACCAGGGCGCAGGAATGTTACTGCTCAACACATCCACATTACCCAGGTTTTCAGAAAGATATTTTTGTGCATCCTGAATACGATCGGGCGTGATCTCAATATATGTGGGTGTATATATCACAACCCAGGCATAGCTGGCTGCCACAGTTAGAACTGCCAAACTGATCACAATGAATAATGGCTGGCGTAACTGCCTGAGCGTGGACGGTATTTCCAGCCTATACCATTCAAAAATCGATTTGGCGTCCCCAGTCACACGCGCCAGGAACGTTCGTCCCATCGTTTTGAAATTCAACGTATCGATCTCACGCCCCAGCAAATATTCGCGTTTGAAATGCGAAAGACCCAAACGGATCAAAAGCCCTGAGAGAATGGTCAAACCAGCCACAGCATAGAACAGCACACCTTCATCACCCCAGAAGATCAATACCGTCTCGCCTTGTAAAAGGAAAGCAACCGGCACAACTACGAAGGACGCCAGCAGGTTCGCGGCGCGGATCGTCGTAGCCTGCACAGAAATCACAATTGCCGCACTGACCATTAACACTGCATGTGCAAATGTCAGCAGGAGGATCAACGTCATCATATATGCAGATGGAAATTCAATTGGGCGCCGCGAAAGCAATAATAGGTACAGCCCGATGGAGCCATAACTAAACAATAACGGCGTAGAGACTCCGACCAATAATTTGCCAAGGTACAGATGTCTATCATCCAACGGGGAACTCAACAAAGGCTCGATCGTGCCGCGTTCCTTCTCGCCTACGAACGACTCAAGCGCCACGATCAAGGTAAACGACAACGGAAAGAACCCGATGACCAAGATCACAAAAGGGATGATCCGATCCAGGATCAAATCACCGCCGAAGCGATTCATAAAATTAATCGCCTGACGAGTCGAATTATCAGCAACGAAAGGGAACAAAGCCACCATGATGAACATGGGCACGATAATGCGCCAGTCACGGAACTGGTCCTGGAATTCACGCTGGGCCACCATCCAGATGGCATTCCAGTTACGCCGCATAGATCACCCCTTGCGCATCCGCCATCGTTTTGAGATACACATGCTCTAACTTTTTCGGGACTTCCTGGAAAGAGACCAACGGTGCATTCCGGGATGTTAATGCATTCACCAGTTTCGGATTCACATCCTGTGGCGCTTCAACTCGAAACCGCAAACTGGTTGCAGTACGAGAAGCCAACACCGCCCCTGACGGCAATTCAAACTCGCCCGCGTCAAATTCGTGCGCAAACTTAGCTTCATATTCAACAGGACCTAGTACTGCCCGCTTTAATTCCTCCAGCGTACCATTCAAGAGAATCTTGCCGCGATAAATGATCGCAATTTGATCGGCGAGTGATTCCGCCTCTGCCAGATTATGGGTGCAGATAATGATCGTGCGTTTGGACGAACGCAAACGCGAGATCTCGCTGCGCACCAACTGCGCGGATTCAGGGTCCATTGCCGAGGTGGGTTCATCCAACAACAGCACAACCGGATCATGGATCAAAGCTCGCGCCAGTGCCAGTTTCTGTTTCATACCTTTTGAATACTCACCGGAGCGCCGACGCGCCGCTTCTTTTAGTCCAAAGTAATCCAACAAATAATCACTGCGCGATTTGCGGGTCTTCGCGTCCAAACCATATATCTTGCCAAAATAATCCAGGTACTCTTCACCAGTCATGCGCATGTACAGCCCATGTTGTTCCGTCAACACGCCCACATTCGCGCGTACTTCCTGCGGATGCTTCGCAACATCATAACCGCCGACCCGCGCCCACCCACGCGAGGGACTCAGTAACGCCGTCAACATCCGCACCGTGGTGGTTTTGCCAGCACCATTCTGCCCGAGCAAGGCAAGGATCTGCCCAGGTTGTACATTCAACGTTACGCCATCCACCGCCCAAAAATCGTTGTTATATTGTTTACTTAGGTCATTCGACTCAATCATTGGTTTTCCTATCCATTTAAATTGTGAGCATAGCATAGACAATCTTACGGTCAATAAGACAACAGTCACCCCAAAAATCTTATCATTGATTAAGAACCTATCCTAAAATTAGAGTTTCTTCGCATTGAGCGGAGCGAACCGATAGGTGAGCGCAGTCGAAACGCAGGTTTCATACAACATGTCCTTCGACTACAGGACTGCAACGAGCACGCAGTCCCTCCGCTCAGGACGAAGATAATTTTATGATAGACACTATGTGGTGGATACCTTGCGGTGCCGAAAGTATAAGAACCCGGCTGAACACAGTGCCACGACCCCCATAATGGTCTGATTGATGTTGATGCCTCCAACCATCGAAGCATCGAGCCGCAAAAAGTCCAGAAAGAAGCGACCGACGGGGTAAACGATCAGATACACGAGGAAGATATCGCCCGTTCTTAAGCGATCCGCATATCGCTGCGAAATCCAGATCAGCAGGAACATATTGAAAAAGTTCCACAGCGACTCATAGAAAAACAGCGGATGATAATAGTCCACATCCAAATAAGCGGGCAGACGATGCGCGGGGTCAATAAAGATCTTCCATGGCAAATTCGTGGGCGCGCCATATAGTTCCTGATTGAAATAATTTCCCCACCGCCCCACACCCTGACCCAACGCCATGCTCGGCGCGATGATATCCGCCCACTCTGCAAAATTGAGCTTATTCGCCTTCGAGTAAAAATAGAGCACGATCGCGCCGCCAATCACAGCGCCCGGAATACCCAGCCCGCCCTTCCATATCGCCAGAATATCAAGGATATGGATCGTGCCACCGGCAAAATATGGATTGACCATTTGCCCAGTGATCGAATCGCGCACCAGAATATTCGGTGAAGGGGTAAAGATATGCCAGATCCGTGCGCCAATGATCCCGCCGATCATCAGATAGATCAACAGATCCCAAACGATATCCGGGTTATGACCACGGCGTTTGGCTTCACGCGTAGCGAGCCATGCGCCCAACACTGCACCTGAAACAATGATGATGCCGTAAAAGCGAACTTCCAGTGGACCGATAAAAAAACCACCAGGCATGTTATATCTCCAAGACGTACAGGGTTCTTTCCACGAGCCAACTCATCTCGCGAACCGGAATATTATATTGTACTTTCAGCATCTCTGAATTCTTGCCATGCACTTGATCTTTCCCCGCAATGGAATCATCACACTCCACCGCTTGCTTAGATTTTCCCAAACCATTCCATCCAATATACCTGACAATACTTCTCTAGGAATCAAACCAGGAACCTAGCGGATACAGGGTCAAGTCCTATTGAAGTACATTTTGAATGCGCTAAATCATATCTCTTCTAACGGATCGCGTCATTATTGCTATCTCTCTATATGGAACCCCCAAATGGTATAGGGTTCTTGATTTACCTGAACAATTGTGATGTTTAGCGTTCCCATCCCGTTGTCAGTTTGTATTTTGTAATATACGGTAAACCACTTCTTTCCGTCTGAGATGCCTACATATTCATAATGCGAATAGACACCGTTTTTAATACTACCTGTAAGTTGATAAAAGAGGGGCATTTGAGCGTCAAATTCCTCGCTCGTGACTTCTACCTGCAATAATGGATCTAACAATGCATAGAGCTTTTCGTTATCCATATTATTGAACGGCTCTTTGAGTTTTTCAAAAAGAGCCGTTTTGCCTTGGGCTGAATTTAATTCAGCAGGTAAGGGTTCATTTGTGGTTGTAGTTTCTCCAATAACATTTTGCTGAGATTTATATATTAGATAACCTGTTGCGCCCAGATTAAAAATTAAAAGTACAAGTATTATCTTAAGCAGACCAATGATAACGGCAGAGGTAGTATTTGGGCGTGATTTCTTCTCTTGTTCGGGGGTTACTCTTATTTCTTCCATGTTAACCTCTTTTATTATTCACTTTATAACGCCAGCGCCTAACTATATCTTAACCAGACGAATTTCTGCATAAGTACCCATGCACAGCATTATAAATAGCAACTCTTCATAACGTCCTTGTTTTCGATAATGCCCGTTACATAAATCAATGGATTAACTTTTCCCAACTATTATACGCAGTTCTAATCCATTTCACGTAGTTGGCTTCACTTCTTCATCTTCGCATGCGCATGCTTACGCACATACCAGATGCGCTGTAACGCGGTGATATTTGCAAAGACCGCAAGGATGCCAAGACCGATATTCAATTGATTAAAGATCAACGATGGCGCCAACACCAGATACCGTTCAGCGCGGGTGAGCAAACCAACTTTCGCTTCATATCCCAGCCCCTCTGCCCGCGCCTTCACATACGAAACCAGCACCGAACCCGCCGCCGCGCCGAAGGTCAACATGCCGCCCAAGGGTTCGCCGCGCACCAAAAAATGATATAGCAAACCGCTGTAAATGATCAACTCTGAATAACGATCAGAGACCGAATCGACAAATGCGCCAAAGTCGCTTGCTTCGCCACGTAGCCGCGCCATCGTACCATCCAACGCATCCACCGGGGTCATCAAAGCGATCCACAGCCCGCCCGTCAACATTTCGCCGCGCGCCAGATAAAATGCGCCGATCGTGTTGCCGAGCAGACCGAGCCCGGTCACCATGTTGGGTGTGAGACCCAAGCGATTCAAAAACCCGCCCAACGGATCAAGCACCCACTTAAACCATAGGCGCAAATAATCCGTAAATGTTTTTCTGGATGTTTTTTCCATTCAATTCCTTTTGATCATGGATGGACGCTTCACACGCCGCCTTTGCCTGCTTCTTCCTCATCGGTCGGACTCACCAACACATCTCTTTCCTTGCCCCCGCCCAACGAGGGACCGACTATTTCCATCTCCTCAAGTTGATCCAGCAAACGCGCCGCCCGCGGATATCCGATACGTAAGCGCCTTTGCAACAACGAAGCCGAGGCGCGTTGAGTGGAGCGCACGATCGAAACTGCCTGCTCGATCAAACCTTCATCTTCATTGTCATCTGGTTCGGTTAATAATTTTTCCCACGGCGCTCCCTCGGTATTGGCGTCCACATTCTTTTGCCAGTGCGCGATCACCCGCTCGATTTCCATGTCGGTCACATAAACGCCCTGCGCACGGATCGGATTGCCAACCTCTGGATTCAAAAACAACATATCGCCGCGTCCCAACAAACTATCAGCGCCGGTTGTATCCAGGATAACACGGCTATCCACACCTGAAGCTACGGCAAACGCCAAACGCGCCGGGAAGTTGGCTTTGATCAAACCAGTGACCACATCGGTGGATGGGCGCTGGGTTGCGACGATCAAATGGATACCGGTCGCACGCGCCATTTGTGCCAAACGTACCAGGTTATGTTCCGTCTGGTCGGGCGCAGACATCATCAAGTCTGCCAACTCATCGATCAACACCACGATACGCGCGAGCGGCGTCCCGTCTTTTTTGCGCAACTGGCGATTGTAGGTTTCAAGGTCACGTGCCTTGGCTGATTCGAGCAAGCGATAGCGATGCTCCATTTCAACCACCACCCAGCGCAAAACGCCCAGGATACGATCCACATTCGTTTCCACTTTGCCATACAGATGCGGCAAACCATTAAAGCGCAACAACTCCACCATCTTCGCGTCGATCATGACCATACGCAGATCTTCCGGCGAATTGTTCATCGCAAGACACACCGCCAGCGAAGTAATACAAATGGACTTGCCCGAGCCAGTGGCACCAGCAATCAACAAATGCGGCATGCGCGCCAGATCAGCCACCAAAGGCTGACCAGAGACATCACGTCCCAAAGCCAATGCTAAAGGTGCGCCGATCCTGTGAAATGCATCCGTTTCCAAGAGCGGACGCAGACGCACGTTCGATTGATGTGAATTGGGAACTTCAATACCAACATACGGTTTACCCGGCACAGGCGCTTCGATACGGATACGCTGTGCGGAAAGCGCCAACGTGAGGTCTTTTTGGAGAGACGCGATCTGGGCAACACGCACCTTGATCTGCTGCGCCTCTTCTTCTGTTGTCGCACCCTGTTTTTTCATAAAGCCCGGTTGCACGGCAAATTGCGTCACCGTGGGACCAATACGAAAACCAACCACGGTTGCGATAATCCCAAACTCAGCGAGCGTCTTCTCGATCATGCCCGCGGTTTGATTGATCGTCCGCTCATCGGGGCGGGCGTTTTGGTCTGCCAGCAAAATATTGAGGGAGGGTAAACGCGAATCACGCTTGCGCGGTTCGGCTGGTTTTTTATCCTGGTTATCGGAAACTTTCAATGACTTGCGGAACTCTGGCGGTAAAGTTTGCACCGGCTTTTTGCGTGCACGCTCAGATTCTTTTTTCTTGGCTATCAGTTCCTGTTGTTGCGCCACGATAGGCTGGGGCTCCTGATTCACAGGCTGCTCATCACCAGCAAGTTTTAGGAGCCAGCGCTCAAGCACAACCCACAAATTGAAGCCACTCATGATGGCAAGCAGCCAAAACACAAACAACAAAAGCGTGCCCCATGATTTACCGAGGCGCCAGACAAGATTTGTGAGTCCCCAACCGATGCGCCCACCATCGGCACCCGCTTCTGCCCGGATGAGGGAGTTGCCTCCAGCAGCAGCAAGCAGGCCCAAAGTTAGAAAAGCGGCGAGCTCAAGGGCAAAGAGTCGGCCCCAGGGAAGAGCAGTCCCAGCACGGCGTAAAAGACTAAAGCCGCTATATCCAATTGCAATCACAACCAGGTATGCTCCCCAACCAAACCACAACGCAAGGATGTCTGCCCAAGGCGAGAGCAGTGCACCTTCGGTGTAGTTACCGAGCGCAAGAAAAGACATCAACGCAAAAGCGATCAGCACAACGCCCAACGCATCGCGCACGAACCGCCCAAAGTGTTGGTTGAATCGCGCGAGGCGGTCCAGCCAGCCATCGTGCGTTTCTGATTCGTATCTGCGGTTCGAATTCGGACGTTTCGTCATTCGTGATTCAATCGCATGCTAAAACCTAAACGTTGATGCGCCGGATCGAGCTGCAAAACACGCACCTGCACTTGTTGTCCTTCCGCCAGAAAATCGCGCGGCGTGTGGTTATCTTGAAGCGGCATCTCAGAGGCATGGATCAAACCTTCCACACCGGCGTCCAACCGCGCAAACGCACCATACGATAAAACAGTAGTGATGACAGCTGGTACGATGTTGCCAACTGCAAATGTGGTGCCGGCATTTTCCCAGGGATTCGGGATCAAGCGCTTCAGACTCAGGGCAACCCGACTCCGCTCAACGGAGATTTCCAACACTTGAACTTTGATCTCCTCACCCAACTTGACGATCTGATTCGGGTGCGAGACACGTCCCCACGAAAGCTCAGAGATGTGGATCAACCCTTCCACACCGCCCAGATCAACGAACACACCAAAGTCAGTAATGTTCGTTACCTTGCCGGTCACTTGCGCGCCAATTTCCAACGTGTGAAAGAGCTCGTTGCGCTTGCCCGGTTGCGTGAGCGCGGCACGTTCAGAGAAGACCACCCGTCCATCCTCAGGCGCACATTCGATCACTTTTACATTTAATGTTTTGCCCATGTAGGCTTCAAGGCAGACATCACGATCGGCTTCATTCACTTTGCCCGCCAGTTCCACCAAATGTGAAAATGGGACAAAGCCTGCCAGCCCATCATGCTCCACCAACAAGCCGCCCCGGTTATGACCTGTTGCCGTCATCTCAATGATGCGGTCTTCGGTATATAACTTTTTTACCAGCTCCCAATCAGCTTGCGGAACTTCTGAAGTGGCTTCAGCCTTTTCCTCATGGTGGGCGGACTTTTGTTTCGCACTCACGACTTGCGGACGTGGGTTTGCATATTGCTGCTCCTCCGCTAAAACAGATTCCCACCAGCCTTCATCTGTGTGCGGCATTGCGTTTTGGTACTTATTTCGATCTGTATGCTGAGTATTCATAATAAGCTCCTATCCCGTGCCTTCGTTTTTTTCCATATCGAGAATGGCGCGCGCCACGGCTTCCACCGCTACACGTTGTTTGCGATACAGGTCGGCTTCAGACATCGCCAGCCGGCCCGCTACTTCGCGCACTTTGCGCCCTTCGATAAATTTCATTTCCAAAATATTAAAGAGAATCCATTCACTGGTGAACCGGCGATCGCCTTCCGGCTTGACCTGATCCACGGCTTTGCGCAGCAAGGCACGCAAGGCATTTGAGGCATTGCCGTCATAGTTATCCACCAGCGTTTGGACGATACGCAGCTTCATCAAGGGACTGTTCGATAACTTGGGTCCACCCCAGTAATGTGTCAGAGCATCCTTTACCCAATCAGCCAGATCAGATTCTTCCAGTGAGGGTTCAGCCAACAAGTTGACCGTTGATGAATCATAGCGTCCCGCCGCGCGGATACGCTGCAATATATCCATTTGAGGCTGCAGGTCTTCCAACGAACGAAATACCCGTTGTTGCAACTGGCGGTCTTCCAGAGCAAACGCAACCCGATTGGCTAACAACCACAACGCATCACGTTGCTCGCCGTCCAAAGGATGATCTGCTTTGCGTGCGACACCCAACAAACCCAATAGCGGAGATATCTCGTCACGGTCGCCGTTCATTTTTCTTTGATGCAAAGGCAATACCCAAAAATCACCCCAAATAAATTCATGTCGTTCACTTTCCCCATTGTGGCTTACTAAATGCAGGGCTTCGTTCAAGTTTTCGTTTTCCAGCATATGGCGATTGCCAGCTACAACACTTAATGAAAGTTCTTCCCCATCTAAAGCCGCGACAAATGCGCAGGGAGATTGCAAATGATCGCGCACTGCCGCAAGTACATTTTCAAGGAATTGCTGTAGGTCACTGCGCGTCAACAACCGCTCTTCAATGTTCTGCAAGAGTTGAATCTCGGCACGGTCGCGGCCAAAGAATAAAACCCGTTCCCAGATTGGAGAAAGTAACGTGATGGCATGCTCAAACAACAAAACCGTTGCTACCATCACCAAGGGCACAAAGCCAGTATACGGATTGCCTTCGAACAATTCACCAGCCCGCCGCACGAGCGTCATCAAGGTTAAGGCGAGCGACGCAGTGACAGGTCCACGCAGGAGCCATTTGAATAAACGACTCTTCACGACACGATCAGGCCACGATACGCCAAAGAATGCGACCGCATACGCCATCAAGATGACCAACACCGCAACCAACACGTTGATAATAAATGCAACGCTCCAAAATACCAATTGGTACTGAGCGGCAAAATTGGAACCGAATAAAAGATATGGATACGAACCCAAAGCTGGAGCGGTAGCACCAGCCATCAAGTACAACATTCTGCGCTGCCCGGAACGCGTCAACATCTTTTGATACGCGCGGATAAAGTTGTAGCCTGCCCAGGCGATCACAGTGATATAGAACACGGTAAAGATCTGAGACCAAACCGTGCGTTGCAAATGCGGCGCGGGCTTGCCGTCCACCACCAATCCGCCTACTAATAATCCCAACCCGAGCAACACCAGAAACACGGTTGACAAGACATAGATCAAACGCACCGCCAAACGCCGACGTCCACGCGAGGGGCGCCCAGCGGTCACAAGCAATGCGTCAGAAAGATGTAAATAGGATGGAGGTAAAAAGATGATGCCGATCCATTGCAAACGCAACAGCAATTCAATTCCCCAATCTGGCACAGATTTATTTTGTAAAGCTTCCGTGGTGAATACCACCACCACACATAACAGAATAATCGCGAATGAACGCGCTACCCGGTCACGCAAATTAAACGACAGGGCATACAGGAACAATGAGAACGCTGTAATCGCGATGCCCGCCGTCAGTATATTATTGATATTTTGGAGCCCCGCCAATAAACTTGCCGTCCAACCGTTAAACATACCAACCTTCCCAAATTACTTCTACTTTAGTGCTCTCCCAAAAAACAGTGCTACATCTTGAGTTGGGTAATACTGGTCATTATACCCACAAAATTCATATCCGAACTTTTGCATCATGCGGATGCAAGGCTGATTTTTGGACTGCATCTCCAACACCAGCCGACGCGCGCCTCTTTCCAACGCCCAGGTCTGTCCAGCCATCAACAAAGCGGACCCTGCCCCCTTCCTTCTCCACTCCGACGCAACGACAATATCCGTCACCCAGGTAATGGAGGCAGCGTGTTCTTCTGTGAGACAGATATATCCAACCGGATTATTCTCCTGCAAAGCGACAAAGCCCGCATCGCGCCGGGTCCATTCCTCTGCCAGGGTAAATGGGTTACGCGGATATTTCACCTCCACCGAACGCGGCAAGCGCACCTCGCGAAAATTTGCCGTGATCTGATTTGGCTCGCGGCGCAACTCCAACTGCCAAACATAATCGCTGGAACAGGAATGATCCAACGCCATCAAGCGCGGCAGATCATTTGTATTGGCAGGGCGAATTTCAAAATCAGGCATATCTCTCCAAATAGGTGTAACGCGACAGTTATGTCGCCATTCACTTGCGAGATAAATCTCGCACTACAAATCTATTGATTCAAGACACGGACCGAGATCACACATGGCTCAAGTGAATTACCGACATTATCTGTGATGACTAATCGCAAAAAATAATCACCGTTGCTAAGGGAAAGAGTATTCCATTTTCCAAGCAACTCATTAATCTTTGGTTCGCGCTCGGCAGAGACAGTTGCCCAGTTCTGCGTACCAGCTAGGGCAATCTCATATTTATAAAAACCAAAATTAGGAACATTTGCTGTCCCAATCAAATCAACCACCGCACTCAAATCCTCACCCGATCTTGGAGATGTGATCATGATCTGATCCGTAATACACCCGCTCATTCCACTTTGGACGGGTTGGGTAACTAGTGCAGCTTGAGTGGCATCAACTGGCAATAAGGTTGCCTGAGGCGAAGCCAAAAGATCCAGTGTGGGAGTGGTTAATAGATCAGAAGCAGGCAGGGATGGCGCGACGAACGTCGCGATATAGAATTCCACAAAGAACAGTCCGAGCACCAAAAATCCAAGAGCGGTTGCGCGTCCCAATCTTCCCAAAGCAAATTCACGCTCGAGGGTATAGACGGAATCTCGCCATTCGCGCCACATCACCCACATGCGCCGAAAAACAAATAAGCCCAAGATCGCCAGGCTGATATAGATCAGAGGCTCATAGGTGTCGAGGGAACGATAGACATATCCCATACCACTGCCAAATTACAACGCGCGCAATACGCCACGTATAATGGTTTCAATTTGGGGGGTGATCACTTTGCCGGCTTCCATGACCTCTGCATGCGTGGTAACTGTTGTGCCATCCAAATTGGCTTTATTGCTAATGCCTGAAAGACCCAACACACGCATACCGCCATGTCGAGCCACAATGACCTCTGGCACAGTGGACATCCCCACCGCATCCGTCCCTGCCATGCGCAGGAAACGCAAATCAGCAGGACCTTCATACGAAGGACCGCTCAAACCGCAATACACACCTTCGCGCAAGAGGATCTTGTTTTCAGAGGCTGTTTTTCGCGCCAGCGCCATCAACTCAAGATCATAGGCACGACTCATATCCGGGAAGCGCGGACCGAGCTCATCAATGTTCGGTCCCATCAATGGATTGGCACCTGTCATCCCCATCAGATTTAAATTATCGGTGATCAACATCACATCACCCGGCACAAAGTCCGGGTTCACACCACCAGCCGCATTGGTCACAAACATCATTTCCAATCCGAGCCTTTGCATCACCCGCACCGGCAATGTGATCTGCGACATGCTATAGCCTTCATAAAAATGGATGCGGCCCTGCATCACCAGTACAGTTTGCCCTTCCAGTTCGCCGATCACCAGCCGCGCGGCATGTCCTTGCACGGTCGAGCGGGGCCAGTTAGGCAGATCGCTATAGGGGATCACGTCCGCCTTCTGAACGGAGTTCGCCAGGTCATTCAGACCTGATCCTAAAATAATGCCAACGCGCGGCTTGTACACTGTACGAGCACGGATGGCATCGGCAGTTTCATCAATTTGTGGGAGGGTAACATATATGCTCATGGTGGGTTTCTTCTTTTTATATAAGGATAAGGGTCCCTTGCCCCTCGAGCTTCACTTGCAGGGAAAAATTATATCAGATTATACTTTCAACCTTGTAAGTAACCCATCTGCAAGCAAACAGTCATGCAGGATACAATGGTAAAAATCTCTATTCAGTTACATCATTTATCATAGAAAAGTATGCGCTCAACACTCTTCAACAAAATACTCTTCAACCTCGCGGTAATCTTGTCTCTACTCGCTCAAGGCATTGTGTTTGCACCCGCAAAAGCTGCGTTTCTGCTCCAGCGCCTTCCCGATTGGGGCAACCTCACCTTTGGCGCAATTCTCTTTGCATTATCTTTATTCATATTCATACTCACCATCCGGGCCCTCAAACTCGGGACACGCACGAACTGGACTCTGTTCGCCATCCATATCGTGGCTGTTATTGGAATCCATTTTCTGCTGGACATTTCCGCTTCGCGCGCCCGAGAAGCTGGTTTCCTGTTCACCGCAGCCATCACCACACTGACAGCTTTCGGCATCCTTGCCAATACGCCGCCCACAGAAAACAAAATCCCCCTCACTCAAATTGAAGTTGAAGACATCATCGAAGAAATCGAAAGCCCTGTAGAACAAAAACCTTATATCGAATCAAACAGCCGGGCATTGAACGAACAGATCGCTTCGATCACTCGCAAACTTAACACTGAAAAACGCCGTACCACACAACTAACCTTTCTTAATGAACTCAGCCAGCAACTCGAAAGCGAACTCGATCCCCCGGTCGCCGCGCAACTTGCGGTCAATATGCTTGAACACGCCACAGAATGTTCGATCGTCTCATTACTAATGCATGAACAGGATAAAAAAGAATTTGTAGCGCTCGCCACCGCTGGAAGATCCGCAAATGTCATTCCCCCTGGTTACCGCCAAAATTCCGAAAAAGGACTCATGGGGCGTGTGGCTCGGTTAAAAAAGACTCAACTGGTTAATGACACCAGTGTTGATACTGACTTCTTCCCGATCAACAACGAAAAAACACTATCCGAGATCATTGTGCCGATCATGCAGAATGGACAACTCAAGGGAATTATTGAAGTCTGTTCCGAAAAACCTTATGGTTTTAGCAGTGCGGATGTCAGCATTGTCGAAGGCACTGCCCTGGAACTGACACGTGCCTGGGAACGTTCGAGTTATAACCAAAGACTTACAGAGTTAATCCAGGCTGGGATTTCTTTAAACATTTTGCTTGATCCAGAGACTGCCATCGACGAGATAGCAGTACTTGCTCGTAAAACATTTGAGGCACGCTTTGTTTTCATTACCCTGCTTAATCAACAAGGCGAGTTTTCACGAAAATCACATTCTGGAGAAGCGCCAAAATTACTTAACGCTTTAAATACCAATCCATCCAAAGAGCCTTTGATACAAGCTGCATTGAACGCGACTAAACCTTTTCGTGTTCGCGATTTACGGAAATATGCCAACGCCAGGAATATTGAGATAGATCATGGTGGGTTGCGCAGTGCGCTGGCAATCCCAATCCGTCTGCATCGCTTGAGCATCGGCACGATTATTGTCTTTGGAAAGCAGGAAGGCGTATTCTTCTCTGAACATGATGAATCTCTGGCAGACTTGCTTGCCTCACAAGCTGCAAATGCCATTGAAAGCTCATGGCTAATCCAAGATATAAGAACCAAAGAAATAACCACTTCCCAACTTAATAAACTAAGCCAGGATATTACCCAAACAGAAGAATTAAACATTGCGGCTGAACTGATCGCCCAGGCGGCTCACCAGACTACGAACGCCAGCGAAACAGGCATTATTCTCTTATCCAATGAAGGCAAGGTCGAAGCAGAGGTAGAGTTGGATGAGAAAGGACTGCATACACGCCGCAAGCATCCAATGGAAAACGTCATTCAAGCCATCCAGACCGGCAATTATATTGTTGTGCCGGTGGAGAAGGGCACATTAGTCTGTTATCCACTTCAAACGCGTGCACGTACAGTCGGCGTCTTGTGGATGAATATCCCCGAGAGCACAGCGCTTAATATTGCAAACATTCAGGCTCTGGCAAACCAAGCTGCAGTAACTTTGGAACGTTCGATCCTGCTATCTGAATCGCGCCGACAGGCAAAACAAATCGAAGCTGCCTATGAACAATTGCAAGCAACCTATGATCTGACGCTTTCTGCATTGATGTCGGCGCTGGATGCCCGTGACCGCGAGACTGAGGGTCACAGCAACCGTGTCAGCCGCCTCGCCTGCATGATGGGCGAAGCGCTCGGTTTAAGTGGACAGCAGCTCAAGGCTTTGGAAAGAGGCTCTCTCTTACATGATATTGGCAAGATCGGCATCAGTGACACGATCCTGCATAAGCCTGGCAAATTGACAGATGATGAGTGGAAGATCATGAGGACACATCCAGATATCGGTGCGCGCATCATTGAACGCATCCCCTTCCTCCAGGAATGTATGCCGGTGGTCCATTCGCATCACGAACGTTGGGATGGAAGTGGATACCCGCAAGGCTTGAAGGCAGATGACATTCCGATCCAGGCCCGCATTTTTGCAGTTGCCGATGTGTTCGACGCACTGACCAGCAAACGCAGTTATCGAAAAACATCCAAACCGGAAGATGCTGTCGCTTACTTGCGTGAACAGGCAAATATCTTATTCGACCCAGAGATCGTGGAAGTGCTTGCTCAACTCCCTTATGCCGAGTTCATCCAAACGGACAAGATCACGTCATGAAAAGCAACAAACCCACGAATGCCTTTGCGCCTCATGAAATGAATCGCTTTCAGGCTCCATTGGCGCTGGCATCCGTATTTTTTATGGTTGTCATTGCATTAGATGGATTGGTGGCCAAACCACTCATAAACCCATATATGATCGCTTATGGGATCATCGGCTCTTGCTATATTTTGATCTATAACTTCATAGCGACACGCTCAATATACTTCCGCAAACGGTATAGTTGGATAAACTCCATTACGAGCGGGATCGGACTGGGGTTGCTAGTTTATATCCTCCCAATTCACCTGAAAGAACTGCTCCATATCCTGATCGTGTTTGGCGCAATTGTGACAGCAACAATCTCAGGAAGATACCATACCTATATTTATTTATTGATCATTATGATCGTTAGCCTTCCAGGTAATCTACCAGAGGTTTTCGACACTCGAAGTATTCTCGAATACAGTACACCGTTCGTTATATCGGTTGTTGCAGTCGAAACATATCTGCGAATTAAAGACACAGCCCAACAGCATATCCGGCGACTGGAAACGATCAACACGGTCAGCCGTCAGTTAATGCAATCACTCGATACCGATCAGGTGCTTGCTCTGCTTAATGCCACGATTCTGGATACCATTGAGGCGGACACCTACTTTATTGGCATGTTCAAAGGCGACGAGATCCAACTCGACCTCTTTTATGATGATGGTGAATTTTATAACGGACTGCGTGTCCCACTAGAAGGGACGCTTGCAAGCTGGGTGATCAATAATCAGAAGCCTTTGTTCCTGCCAGACTTGCGCGATGATGTGCAACTAGAGGGCGTAAAAGTTCGGATCATCGGCAAGGAGAAGACCAGTCTCTCGTGGATTGGTGTGCCGCTTAAAGCCGCCAACATTAATGGTGTCATGGCTCTGGCATCCTACAAACCCAATACATTTGACCTTGCAGATCTTGAGCTTTTATCGAGCCTGGCACAACATGTGACACTTGCACTCGATAACACTATTCGTCATGCACAGGTGGAAGAACAAGCCCGCCTAGACAGCCTGACAGGTGTTTACAATCACGGCTATTTCCTGAAAAGGCTCGCTGAGCAGGCAAAAGAAACGACCAGCGCGAAAACCCCTCTTAGCCTGATCATGCTTGATATTGATTATTTCAAACAATACAACGATACCTATGGACACTTGGTTGGCGATCGAATATTAAACTCGCTCTGCACTGCCATCAAAAAGCACATCAAGCAAGGGGATGCGGTTGGCAGATGGGGCGGCGAAGAGTTCATTATTTCACTGCCGAACGCCACTGGCGAACAAGCCACGCAAGTGGCAAAGCGGATCAGCGAAACGATGGCTGCCTTAAGGGTCGAGGACCGTGAGCAAAGGACTGTTCCAGTTCCCACCGTCAGTCAGGGAATCGGATTGTTCCCCAGCGAAGCCGATGAGATCTATCGTCTCATTGATCTTGCTGACCGCAGATTGTATGTTGCCAAGGAACGTGGGCGAAATCAAATAGAGCCAGATGTAAGTCACTGGTCAAAAATTCAAGCAGAATAATAAAGAGCAGACACTACGTCTGCTCTTTTCTTGTTTACTCGAAAGCAGTTGCAAACACTTGTATTACTTTATCTACTGCTTTGTCATCCACCCAATAATGAGTCACCAGGCGGAAGCGGCGCGCATTCTCACAATCTAACAATACGCCCTGCTGCAAAGCTGATTCAATAATGTTTGTGGCGTCGATTTTTACATCACTCGCCAGATTGAGATACACCATATTGGAATAGGGCGAGCCTGCATCAACGGAAATCCCTTTCACTTGTCTCAAACCATCGGCAAGTTTGCGTGCACGGATGTGGTCATCAGCCAATCGCTTGGTCATCTTTTCAAGGGAAATCATCCCCGCCGCAGCAACGATTCCAACTTGCCGCATCCCGCCGCCCAACATTTTGCGGAGGTGACGCGCACGCGCGATGAATTTATTTGTTCCCACTAGCATGGAACCAACCGGGGACGCCAAGCCTTTGCTCAAGCAAAACATCACAGAATCAGCAGGGCCAACCAAATCCCGCACCGGGACATTTTGTGCCGCAGCTGCATTGAAGATCCGCGCCCCATCAATATGTAGCGAAAGGTTATTTTTCCGTGCCAACTCTCCAACTTCGCGAGTATAAGCGGTAGTCAAAGGAATGCCACCGCAAATATTTTGAGTATTCTCCAGACAGATCAAACGCGTAATGGGATGATGCACATCCTCGGTCCGGATGGAAGCGAGAATGTCATCCAGAGCCAGCGTGCCATCTTTTTGATTCGGCACGGGACACGGTTGAATCCCACCCAAAGCAGACATCCCACCCGCTTCATTCAAATAGATATGAGACTTATCGCCCACGATCGCTTCATCCCCACGCTGACAATGGACCAGCAAGGCGAGCAGGTTGCCCATCGTCCCCGAAGGCACGAACAGCGAGGCATCCTTGCCCAGCATGTTTGCCGCAAGTTCTTCCAGGCGATTGACGGTCGGGTCATCACGATAGACATCATCGCCCACCTCAGCTTCTGCCATGGCTTCGCGCATCTCGGGGGTTGGCTTGGTGACAGTGTCTGAACGCAAATCAATATAGTCCATATAGACTCTCCTTAAGCAAGGTTTTCTGTATTGAGCAATATTTTGGATTGTATATCAAGTACTACAAAAGAAGGTAGTCCCAGTTCCTTCCAAAGGCTGTAACCATCACAGCCAGTTAACCATGAAACGTACAACGATATGACCGTTCCATGCGCAACTATCACAATGGTCTTGTCGTTATATGAATTCAACACAATATCAACAGCCTGACGAAAACGTGTAAATGCCTCGTTGGCTGTCTCATTCCCAAACACAAGCTCATCGGGCTTATCAAAGAACTCTTGAACAAGGTTTTGGAATTTATCTTTCGAATGAAATGGCGCCCCGCTTCGATCATGTTCATGTAGATCTTCAACTTCACGAAATCCCAACCCTAGGTTTTCAGCAAGAATCGCCGCGGTTTCACGCGCTTTTGGCTCAACACTCGAAACAACGATCCCAGGTTGATATCCCATCAATTTTCCCGCCAACTCTCGGGCACGTTCCCGCCCCTCTTCTGAAAGATGCCACTCGCGTGCAGGGATGGACTCCAGAATCTCAGGCAGGGAATGTTTTACCAGGATCAAATACTTTGCGGGGTTCATTAACGTAGTTGATTCAAAACCTGCTCCAGATCATCAGGCAAAGGGGCTTCGAACATTTTAGGTGTGGTGTCACCAGGGAGAACGATCTTCAATCGGTGAGCATGTAGAAAATGCCGATCAAGTTCGATCGACTGACTCTTTCTGCCGTACACTTCATCGCCTACGATCGGGCATTTCAAAAAGGCACAATGCAAACGGATCTGATGCGTACGCCCAGTCAGCGGATGAAATTCCAGCAGGGTATGACTCTTGTAACTCTCCAGCGTTTGATATTCTGAAATGGCTTCACGTCCTTTTTTTTCAGAGACGATCGCCATACGTTTGCGATGTTTTGGGTCGCGTCCAATATAAGCTTCCACGCGACCTGCAGGTGTAGGCGGTTTGCCTTCCACTAATGCCAGATACGTTTTCTCCACTTTTCGCAAGCGGAATTGGTCCTGCAACCAACGATGGGCACGTTCGTTCTTTGCAATCAGGATCAAACCAGATGTCTGTTTATCCAAACGATGGACAATCCCCGGTCGCTCCTCGCCGCCAATCCCTTCGATATCTGGGTCATGCCCCAAGACAGCGTTGACCAGCGTCCCATCGGCATGTCCAGCCGCAGGATGCACCACCATGCCCGCCGGTTTATTCACCACCATCAACTCGTCATTTTCAAAAACAATGTTCAATGGAATATCTTCAGCGACCAGGTTGGTCGGGGCGGGTGGCGGAATCCGAATTGTCACATTGGACCCAAGCTCAAGGGTCTGACCAGTTTTTCGTGCAGGATGACCGTTCACATCCACGCACCCATTGTCAATCAAGCCCTGGATTCGCGAACGTGAAAACTCCGGCAAAGCCTCAGTCAAAAATTTATCAAGCCGTTCATGTACTTCATTCTCAAAACGAAAATTTATTACGCGATCAGTCAATCGTTACCTCATCAGTCTGATTCGCATCGCCGGTCTTTGCTTTTTCTTTTAGGGCGGCGCGCTCCTGTAAATATACACCCAAAAGCAAAACCACTGTGCCTACACTAATACTCGCATCCGCAACGTTGAAAACCGGGAAGGTACCCACTGAAATAAAATCGGTGACTTTCCAATCGTGCAACAGGCGGTCGATCAAATTTCCAGAGGCGCCCGCCAATTGCATGCTCATCGCAAGTCGCAGGGTCCAGTCCTTTTTATCAACCTGTGGAAAATAATAAATAAGCGCACCGATGACAATGAAAGCCAGGGTTGCGAAAATCATACTGCCATTTTGGAACATGCCGAACGCCGCACCGGTGTTGTACCAATTCACGATCCGCGCATAAGGACTTAACCAGGCCAGCGATTCCGGCAGCCATGAATCCCCCAACACAATATTGGTGCGCACCAGCCACTTGGTCCATTGATCCAATGCAACCAACCCACCCGCGATCCCGAACATAAAACTATATTTTTCAAAAAGATTTTTCAAATTTCACCTCAAACAAAATCGCACCATTCTATCATTACAGGGTGCCGCATAACTACCTACACTGGAATTTTGAATTTTAATCTGCAAATAAATTCAAAAGCTTGGCAAATTATGAAGTCAAGCGGTAGTCTGTCACGAACACGCGCGGCACGCGCGCGCCGATACTGGTCAATACTTCGTACTCATTCGTGCCCATCCACTCAGCGAGATCATGCGCTGAAATGCCATCGCCCAACAATATAACTTTATCACCCACCTGCGCTTCATCAGCACCAACATTCACCATGAATTGATCCATGCAGATGCGCCCTACCTGCGGATATTTCTTTTTGTTGACGATCACCTGCGCACGATTCGTCATACGACGGAAATATCCATCGGCATATCCACATGGGATGGTGACGATTCGCGTCTCAGCCTCAGCCTGCCACAGCGACCCATAGCTGACCGGCCGTCTCGACTTTGTAATCTTGGAATACGCCACGCGCGACCGCCAGGTTAACGCTGGCGCAATTTCCACTGACTGCGCAACGCCAGTCGGATAAACTCCATACGTCATCAACCCTGGTCGAACAATATCAAAATAGCTCTCAGGGAATTGCAAGATCGCCGCTGAATTTGCCATATGTCTTAACGGCGGATGCGGCTCGCTTCTCTTCTCATAAATATGCAACACTTCCTGAAAACGTTCCAATTGCAAACGCGCATGGACAAGGTCAGCATCTTCTGAATTTGCCAGATGCGTATAAATCCCTTCCACCTCAACATGCTTGAGCTTCAACGAATGTTCAATAAACGATTCCGCTTCATATTCATGGACACCCACCCGTTCCATACCCGTATCAATTTTCAGATGAGTCTTGATGTGCTTGCCAGTTGAACGGGAAATTTCTTCAGTTACATCCAATAACTCAATAGATGATCCGGTGAGGATAAGATCATGTTCTGCAAAAGATAAAACCTGCTCTGGCAATACCCCACCAGCCACAAGGATCGGTTTTTTAATTCCTAATTCTCGCAGGTAGATGCCTTCTTCCAAAACAGCAACGCCAAAATAATCCACGTATGGTTCCAGGAAAGACGCGACCCCATCAATGCCATGACCGTAGGCATTTGCCTTGATCATCGGCATCACTTTTGCAGGAGCTACATGCTTTCGAATGGCTTCAACATTGCGCCGCAATTGCGGCAAATTCACTTCAAGATAAGTAGGACGCATAGTTTGATTTACGATTGGTGGATTAACGATTTACGATTTGCGCCAGTGATATTCCACATCTGGTTCGCTTTCAGGCGGCGGACTCATACCAAACTTCTCAGCCACAAATCCGTTCTTTTCATAAAATGCACGGGCGTTCACATTGATCTGTAAAGTATACAACCACACATGTTCAGGTGATTGTTCACGGGCAAGGTCCAACAGGGCATTCCCGATGCCCTGCCTCCAATAATCAGGGTGGATATATAACTGATCCACGAATTCTTGATTCATTGCCATAAACGCAACAGGACGGTTACCAACCTCCACCACCCAAACTTGATTCGCCTCCAAAACATGGCTCCAAAAATAATCGCGGTCTTCGTAAAAGAAGTGCCCCTTTGCCTTTTGAAATTCAGGTAAAGACTTTTCCCTTGAAATCCGCCACAGGATCGTTACGGCATCAAAATCGTTATCACGATATTCCCGGATAACATAATCAACTGACATCTATTATTTCTCTCTTTCAAAAACAAGTAGTGCGCACATTTTTACTCAAATTGCCCCAGTGAGGCGAATAAATAAATTGAGCCAAATGGTTGGCGCCGCCCATTTGGCTCAAAACTCAAACTGTTGATAACGGATTAATAATCGCGTCTGCGTTCGCGATCGCCGCCACCGGGCCGGCGGTTGCCGCCGCGGAAACCACCGCCACCACCTGAGCGTTCTTCACGCGGGCGGGCGAGGTTCACCGTGAGCGGGCGACCGTTGAAGTCTTTGCCGTGGAACATGCTGATCGCGGCATTAGCTTCTTCAGCCGAGGACATCTCAACAAAGCCGAAGCCCTTTGAGCGTCCGCTTTCGCGGTCTTTAATCACCTGCGCAGACGTCACCGTGCCAGCGGCTGAAAACATGCTTTGCAGATCGGCATCGGCAGTATTATACGGCAGGTTTCCTACATACAGTTTCGCTTCCATGAATTTCAATTCTCCTGAGTGGTGCCGTGCCTAAAACAACGATCACGGCGAAACGGATCAACTGTGCATGACTTACGGGGCTCGGCACCCAGGCGCCAGGAAGTGAAACTATCCCTCTGATTGTCGGACCACCAAACTTCATGCAACTATAATCGCGATTCTAGCACAAGAAGGATAATGCGACTAGCGACTCGGCAACCAAAACTTGAGCCATTTGCCGTTCTCACGCAGGGAAAATTGGATACCCGCCTCCAGCTGATTCAACGCTGATGCCGGGTCACTGCCCAACGCGCTGGCGACATGATCCTTTGCGATTCGTCCAAAGATCCGTGTGCGAAACATCGGAATCCAGGAAAGCACTTGTCCATATCTTTCTGCGTTCAGGGTAATGATGGGCCACACCCGCCGAGCAGGTCCACGCAACAACAGCCAGCGCAGGTTTTGAAGTGTATCCGGTTCAAGCCTGACAACCGATTCCAAATCATCGATCAACAATAAAATCGATTGGCTGGCTTTGTTGTTTACGTGCGCCCAACTCGCAAGCGATCGTATGAAATCTTGTGCACTGTTATGGGTAACAGGAAATATCCCAACGTGATGAGAAGTCGCTTCAATGTGGTCCCACTCATCTGGATGACTAGTGATCACGCCAAATTGCACATTCTCAGCGTGGTGTGTTTGTTGAACTCCCTGCACAAGCATCTGTAAAAAAGCAGTCTTACCAGTGCCGGCATCTCCAGCAACCAGCAAAGGTCCGGGGATAGGGTCATGTAAATTCAACAACACCGGTAAACCATCGGAAGCAACGCCAAGGAACAAAGCTTCGCGCGGAAGTGAACCGATCTCAGCCAAGACACTGTCCAGAGTTGGCGCAGCAGGTACAGGCTTAGAAAGAGGCGCAGCCGTGTCCTGCTTCAATTCGACCAGGGCATCCAATGCTAATGAGAATTGATGAGTGGTAGTCATAAGCTCTCCTTTTTTAGAACACACGTTCTATTTTAACCACACCGCCCCAGCCGTCAAGGATTTGAAACTTAAAGATTAAACAAAACAGCGGGCGATTCAAACCGCCCGCTGTTTTATGTTTGCAACTTTGCGACGTTCGATTTTCAGCGAAATGACCACTGCCCTACGATATAATCACGCAAATAATTTGTTCATTCAAGGGTTTGATATGTCTTATCAATTCACATCCAACATGCTGCCGCTCGTGATCGCCACTTTGATCTCCGGCACACTTTCATGGTACACCTGGCGCTATCGGCGGACTCCCGGCGTTACCTCTTTTTCAGTGATGATGCTGATCCTTTTTCAATGGGGTACAGCTTATATTCTTGAATTGGCAGCAACCGAGCTGTCATCCAAAATGTTTTGGATCAAATTCATGTTTGCAGGCGTGGTAGCCACACCCGTTGCCTGGCTGGTCTTTGCTTTGGAATATACCGGGCGCAAAGCCTGGACGACTCGTCTACGTCTCTTGCTACTCTCCATTTTGCCGCTGATTACGATAGGCATTATTCTCACGAATGACACTCATCACCTGTTCTGGACAGGCGCAAGTCTGGTGCGCGAGGGCGGCTTTTTACTTTTGAACACAAGCAACAGTCCCTGGTTTTGGGTGCATGCTGCTTATACCTATGCACTGATCATGATCGGGCTGGTCTTGATCGTGAGAGCGCTATTGCGCTGGCCCGCCCAATATCGCGGACAAATGCTATGGATCCTACTCGCCACTCTGACGCCGCTGATCGCAAATGTCATTACCGTTTTCAAGATCCTACCCATCCTGATTGATCTGACACCGTTCGCCTTCATGATTACTGGCATGGGTATGGCGTATGCGCTCTTCCGCCATCGTCTGCTGGATATCGCCCCGCTCGCGCGCGACCTCGTCATTGACGGGATGAAAGATGGCATGATCGTTCTGGATGCCAATCGACGCATCGTAGATATCAACCCGGCGGCACAAAAGATCATCGGTCTCTCCGGCGAACAACAGCCCATTGGAAAATCAATGGCAGAGGTTCTCAACAAGTGGCCGCACCTGATCGAACGATATCGTGATATTTTTGAAGCCGAAGATGAGATCTCGCTTGAAGATGGCGAAAAGCAGTACTGGTACGAATTAAATCTTTCCACCTTGCGCGATGAAAACAAACTCGTGATCGGACAATTGATCACAATTCGGGATATCACCCAGCGCAAACTCACAGAAAATCTTTTGCAGGAAAGCGAAGCGCGTTTCCGCCAGATCGTGGAAAACGCCAGCGACCTAATCTATCGCTTTGATGCCAACGGATATTTGACCTATGCGAATCCATCGGCATTACATGTGATGGGATTTGAAAAGGAAGCGGATGCGCTTGGCAAGTTTTTTCTGGATCTGACCACCCCTGAGGCGCGGCACAAATTAAGGCGTACCTATCAACTTCAGTTCGCCAGCAAGACACCCAATACCTATCATGAATTTCCGGGGCTCTCCGCTGACGGGCGTGAAGTCTGGTTCGGACAAAATGTCCAATTGATCTTTGAGGGCGATCAGGTGGCTGGGTTCCAAGCTTTGGCACGTGATATTACTGCCATCAAGCAAGCTTATGAAGCCTTGCGCATTGCCCGTGACCAAGCCATGGAAGCCAGCCGCGCAAAGAGTCAACTGCTCTCGAAAGTGAGTCATGAATTGCGCACACCCCTGGGCGGGATTCTCGGCTATGCCGAATTGTTACACGACAATACCTTTGGCGAATTAAATGCCGGACAAAAGAAAGCTGCACATGAGATCATTGAAAGCGCAAACTACCTGACCAACATGGTCAATGAACTATTGGATGAAGCACAAGTCCGTGCGAACACAACCATGTTACAGGAAACCGTTTTTTCACCAGCCGCTCTCCTTCAGCAATCTACAGCGGGCACGGAAGTTCTGGCTAGAAAAAAAGGGCTGCAACTGATCGCCTCACTCGACTCCAATCTTCCCATGCAGCTATGTGGTGACGAACGCCGCCTGCGTCAGATTATTATCAACCTCGTTGGCAACGCGATCAAATTCACAAAGGCAGGAAGCGTAAGCGTCAGCTTCCTGCATCCATCTGCTGAATATTGGGCGATCCAGGTGAAAGATACGGGCGCAGGTATTCCCAGAGAGGCGCAGGCTTATATCTTTGAGCCATTCCGGCAAGTGGATAGCGCCGTCACACATGATAACCGCGGCATCGGGCTGGGGCTTTCCATCACAAAACAATTGGTCGATCTGATGGGCGGCAGGATCGCCCTTGAAAGTGAAATTGGAAAAGGAAGCACGTTCACCATTCTATTGCCCAGCAACAAGGGTACGGGAGAAACAGCATGACCAAGCCGCTTGCCCTCATCATTGAAGATGACCCGCAACTCAATACGATCATGTCCATTACTTTGCAGGCTGATTTTGAAATTGAATCTTGCGCCGATGGCAATGCAGGGCTGGAACGCTTAAAGCAAACGATCCCCAATGTGGTGGTATTGGATCTCAATCTTCCCGGTGCCTCTGGCAAGGACATCCTTCAGAGTATCCGCGCCGATGAACGGCTCGCAAAAACACGCATCATTTTAACCACAGCGGACGAACGTCAGGCAGAGACCCTGCAAGACGAAGCCGATATTGTGCTGCTCAAACCAGTCAGCCCCGCGCAACTGCGCGAACTGGCACTACGCCTAAAATCAATGTGAGAATCATGACCTTCATAAACGAATTCGAATCCCATCTCCCAAAAAACCTGCGCACGAAATTCAACCAACTTGATTCACCTTTTGCCATCCAACTCTATTTGGACAGCCTGACTTACAATGGCGAAGAGCGCGATCGTTCACCGCTCAACGTGATGTTGGATAATCAATCCCACTGCCTCGATGGAGGATTCCTTGCCGCGCTGTGTCTCTGGCGCATTGGATTCAAACCGCTCATCATTGACATTGTGCCTGATCCCGGTGTGGACGACGATCATGTGCTGGCGCTTTATCAGATCGAAGGGCGCTGGGGCGCGCTCGCAAAAACGAACTACATCAACCTGGGATTCCGTGAACCAGTTTACAAAAACTTCCGCGAATTGGTGATGACCTATTTTGAGCATTACGTCAGCATCCATCAAATCAAGTGCCTTACTGGCTACACGCGCCCAATCGACGCATCGCGTTATACGCACTTAAATTGGGCATGGGACGAAGTTGGGGCAAACGTTTTGTATCACAAGCATTTCTATGGTCGCAAACCGATTCCGCTCATTACCAAAAGCATGGGGAAAAGGTTGAGCCCTGTCACTGACCGGGCTTACGAGTCAGAGGTTTTGCATACCAATTTGAATGAATCGTTTGGGAATCGAAAATACTAATTCGTCCTCCCAAAGAACACACCTGCAATTGCGTGCTGGTGCAAGTGTCGGGGCGATGTGAGCGGAGAGACTGCGTGCTCTTTGCAGCCTTGTAGTCGAAGGATAAGTATTTCAGCAATCATTGCGTTTCGACTTCGTTCGCCTGGTCTCGATACGGCGGACGAGCATCGCCTACTCGACCAGCGTTCACCCCGCTCAACGCGAAGATAAATTTATATCCTTACAATCGTTTCCTTCGACTCGATCACTTCCGCCTTCAACTTTCCCGCGGAGAGTTCTTGTAATTCTTTTTGAAAGTCCTCAAATGACTCAACTGGGAACTGCAAAGTCATCGTAATATCCCCTGCGAAATCTTCACCAACCACTTCCCCATTGTGACGTGTCGTCATCAAACGGACTCGTTCCAACAGGTTGTACGGTATCGCCAACATAGACACATGGACTGTGACTCTGCGTCCACGTTCCACAGCGTTGGACACAAGTTGCGTCGACTCGGTGTACGCCTTCACCAGTCCGCCCGTTCCCAACAACGTCCCGCCAAAGTAACGCGTGATCACAACCGCCACATCACCAAGTCCACTGCCGCGCAGAACTGCCAGCGCAGGCTTGCCCGCTGTCCCAGCAGGTTCGCCATCATCGGAACAAAACTCGGTGACCGTGTTCCCACCGCCGATAATATACGCAGAGACGTTATGACTCGCATCTGCAAATTCTTTTTTGACGCGCGAGATAAATATCCGCGCTTCTTCGGGGCTAAATACAGGCGTGAGTGTAGCAATGAAGCGCGAGTTCACCACCACATGTTCGCGGCGAATCTCGGTGAGAGGGATGGAATAGAGTTTGGACATAAGTCAAATTGTACTGGATACTTTTCCAAAAAAAAGTACAATGACCATATGGAATTAGCATCGCAACTTTCCAAAATCATCCCGAGTGCTCGCATCCACACTCGCCTGATCGACCGCATCGCCTACGCCAACGATGCATCCTATTTTCGGCTCGTGCCACAGGCGGTGGTGCAACCGAGCTCCATAGGCGAAATCCAATCCCTCTTCAAATTCACGCAACAAAATAAAATTCCCATGACCTTCCGCGCGGCTGGGACGAGTCTCTCTGGGCAGGCTGTGACGGATGGGATTCTCGTGGACATCTCCAAGCATTGGGACAAATACAGCATCGAAGCTGATGCCAAACACATCCGCTTCCAGCCTGGACTTGTGGGCGGATTCCTCAACAACGCGCTTAGATCTCACCGACGCCGCATTGGACCTGATCCCGCCTCGATCGATGCCTGCATGATGGGCGGCATCCTTGCCAACAACTCCAGCGGGATGTGTTGCGGCGTGACCGAGAATTCGTATCGCACGATCCATTCAATGACATTCGTTTTGCCAAATGGATTTGTCCTCGACACAACGAATCCAAACGCAAGTCAAATCTTTGAAAACGAACAATCGCATATTACCAAGGGCTTACTCGAACTCAAGCAAAGAATCGTCAATTCAACAGCAGAGTACAAAGGCGAAACGTTAGCAAAGAAAATCAACCGTCGTTACCAAATGAAGAACAATAACGGCTATCTACTCAACGCCTTTCTTGATTTTGAGTCGCCACTCGATATTCTCACACATCTGCTCATTGGCTCCGAAGGCACACTTGGATTCATCGCTGAAGCTGTGCTTCACACTTTACCAGATTACACCTACAAATACACCGGGCAGATGTACTTCAAAAACATCCGCGATGCTGCGGCGGCAATCTACCCCATCAAACAATCAGGTGCACGCGCGGCAGAGATCATGGACCGCGAGTCACTGAGGGCAGTTGAGAATAATGCGGGTGTACCACCTATTCTCAGGCAGCTACCCAACGGCGCGGCGGCGATTCTCGTGGAGTATCAGGCTGAAGACACAGAATCAATTTCCGGCTTTAGAAAAGAGGCGCAGCGCGTCGTCAAGAATCTGAAATTGATTCATAACGTAGAGTTCACCGATGACCCTGTTGCACAGGCATCACTTTGGAAACCGCGCAAAGGCATCATCGCATCTGTCGGCGCGATGCGACCGCAGGGCACAACGTCGGTCAATGAGGACGTTGCATTTCCCGTTGAACATCTTGCGGATGCGGTCACCGACCTACGCCATCTATTCGATGATCACGGCTATCCAGAGGGTGTAATCTTTGGTCATGCGAAAGATGGCAACTTGCATTTTCTCGTCAACCAGGCGTTTGATAACGAAGCGCAGATTCAGCATTTCGATAAATTCCTGCGCGCGATGATTAACATCGTCAGCGGCAAATATGACGGCTCGCTCAAGGCTGAACATGGCACGGGACGCAACATGGCGCCGTTCGTTGAAACCGAATGGGGCAAAGAAGCGTATGCAATTATGCGTGATCTCAAATCACTGCTTGATCCCGACAACATGCTCAATCCGAATGTGGTGATCAACGAGAATCCGCAGGCGCATGTAACGCATCTCAAAAGCCTCACGCTGGTCTCGCCACAAATTGACAAATGCATTGAATGTGGATTTTGCGAGTCGAAGTGCCCAAGCCGACGATTAACGCTGACGCCGCGACAAAGGATCATTATCATGCGCGAGGCAACGGCGCGCGCGGACGTTCTCGAAAGTGCGGCTGACAAAATAGAACTTGCGGAACTGCTGAAGGATTTTTCATATGCAGGCGTGGATACCTGCGCCACAGACGGACTCTGCGCTACCACCTGTCCCGTTGGCATCAACACGGGCGATTACATCAAACAACTGCGCGCCAAGTCAGTAAAAAACGAAAAGCTCGCCCTCTGGCTCGCGGATAATTTCTCAATCGCCGAAAAAGCGCTTGGCATTGGCGTAACTCTCGGACACATCGCAGAAAAAGTGATCGGTGCACACGGAGTTGCGTCTGTCATGCGGGCAACGGAAAAAATCTCAAACTCAACTTTACCCAAATGGAATAACTCAATTCCTCAATCGGACTCAAAAGTCTCCAGACTTTGGAAAACCCGACGACAGGAGTCGTCGGACTCCGCCTTCATATATTTTCCTTCCTGTATCTCACGTCAGTTAGGGGTTCCAAGTGTCAAGTCTCAGGTTTCAGGTTCGTCCAACCAAGCACTCAGCGAAGTGTTCATAAGCCTTGCGCGCCGTGCAAATATCAATTTATCAATTCCCGAAAATGTCGCTGGTCACTGCTGCGGCATGCCCTTCGCATCCAAGGGATATGAGCAAGCCTACCAAGCCACATTGCACAAAACGCTCACCCAAATGTGGACCTGGTCCGAGCACGGCAAATATCCCATCGTTATCGACACCACCTCCTGCACCCACACTCTCCGCACCTGTGGCGACGATCTTAGTGAAGAGGATAAAGTCATTTGGCAAAAGCTGACCATTCTCGATGGCATTGAATTTCTACACGATATCTTGCTTCCCAAGCTAGATATCAAACCAGTTGAAGAAGAGGTGATCTTGCATCCCAATTGCTCGCTTCGCAAACTCGGCTCGGATGGCAAAATGCTCGCCATCGCCAAACAATGTGCGAAATCTGCCACCGTTCCACTCAACCTAGGCTGTTGTGCCTTCGCCGGTGACCGCGGACTGCTCTTCCCCGAATTGACTCAGTCTGCCACGGAAAAAGAGACAGCTGAGGTTCTCGCAAAGAACTACGACGGTTATTATTCATCCAATATTCCTTGCGAGATCGGCATGTCCAAAGCCACAGAAAAGGAATATGTTTCGATTGTCTATTTAGTGGAAAGGGCGTCGAGAGTGCAAAATGAAAAAAACATTTGACATTGACCTTGTCCTGAAACTTATCGGTGACGCTGTTCGACCCTTTCCCAAGGCAGCCATGTTTGAGTTGGCGGAGGACGATTTCAATTCTCCGTTCGAACAACTCGTTGCGTGCATGATCTCGATCCGCACATATGACGAGGTGAGCCTGCCCACTGCTCGTAAACTTTTTGCGCGGGCTCGTACACCTGAACAAGTGAGACAACTTACACTTAATGAGATTGATGCCTTAATCAGTGCATCCACATTCCATGAACGTAAAGCTGAACAAATCCATGAAATTGCGAATAGGATTGTGGATGAATATGACGGGAACTTACCTTGCGATAGAGAAATATTACTGTCCTTTCCCGGAGTCGGTCCGAAGTGCGCCAATCTGGTTTTGGGCATCGCCTGCGGACAGCCATCCATCAGTGTGGATATTCACGTCCATCGCATCACAAATCGCTGGGGCTACGTGAAGGCTTCCACACCTGAGAAAACGATGGCAGCGCTCGAAGCCAAACTCCCGCACGAGCATTGGATTGACATCAACCGCCTGCTCGTCCCATTTGGCAAACACATTTGCACAGGGGAACGCCCGCACTGTTCAACTTGTCCCGTGTTGGACATGTGTCAACAGGTTGGAGTCGAGGTACAACGCTGAGTCAACGGACTTCGGAAGTTTTTGCATTCATCTATAATTTCTGCAAAGGAGATTGAGTATGCTGGGACGCATCAGAAAAATCCTTTTCATTTCGTTCTGGGTATTCTGCCTAGCACTCAGTGCCTGTGTTGCTCCTATATCCCCTTCCATTGCTCTAACACCAACAAATATCCCTGCAGCAAGCAAAGAACTAACACCGCCAGCTCTGCTCTATATTGCGGACAACCAACTCTATGAACAACAAACAAACGGCACAGCGCTGATCAGTAACAATTTGGGGGAAGCAGGCAATGTTCTGGACGCCGTCAGAGTAAAAGATACTGTATTCGTGCTGCGAGAAAAAGGCTTGCAACGGATAGAGATAAACACGGGTAAAACAAAAATGGCAGTCAAGTTTGACAAAGTACCTTTATTTGGCGAACTTGCAAGAACTTCCAACGATCATGTTTTACTTTATTCAACTGCCTGGGAATCAGCCTGCTCATCGACTGGTATCGGAGCCACCATTGGTCTCTATCAGATAGATCAAGATATATCCAGGGAGGTCTTCGTCAAAGACGAAGGCATGATCAAACCTTTGGGTTTAACGACGGACCAGCAAAGTATTTATGGCTTACCGCTGGGATGTGATCCAGAATTTGACAGGTTTTGGCTCATTTCAATCGACCAGGGACAGATAACCAAAGAGCTACAAACTTCGGACGCGACCAATAAAGAATATGGTGAAGCATATGCGGCTTTATCTCCTGATACTCACTTTTTAGCTTTCACAACGCTTCATCGTACTGAACCCGAAGACCCACCCAACTATAGACTTAGTATTTATGATCTCAACAGTCTCACTATAAAACGTTATGAACTACCCAGTCCTTCCAGTTATGGTGATGGCTTACTCTGGTCCCCAGGCAGCCAAAAATTGTATTTCATCCTAAACCCCGGCGCGCCCTACGATGATTCATCGGAATCACATGGGCTGTGGAGTCTCGACATTCACACAGGAGTTTTCTCGCCAGTTACAGGTGTTGATACTCGCTTCATACACCTTGTTACGATTTCAACAGATGGACAATGGATATTGTTGCAACCTGAAACGGAGCCAAGTGTTACATACGTTCATGTGCCTACCGGCGAACAGTTGGTGATCAAACTTCCTTCAGAAGGACTAAGCAAGATCGTGCGTTAGATGTAAAAGGCACAACCCATTGCATCCGCATCCCAAATTTTCATCGTCGTATTGAAGATAAGCAGACCTGACATGTCTGCACGAGAGTCTGACCGACTCGTGTCTCTATCCTCGTAAGCGACTTGGTCAGCAACGGCACGAATGAGATATGTCAGGTCTTTTCCTTTTCCTGTATAATCCCCGCCACAGAGGCTACCCTTGCTTCCAATACATAGTGAAAATAAGATTTCTGTTGATGCAAGTTGAAATTATCCATATAATGTATTAAGGAACCCATCCATGCTCGGAAGCACACTTGCCAATCGCTACAAAATTGAAGCCGAGCTTGGGCGCGGTGGGATGGGTATTGTGTATCGGGGATATGACACACTCCTCAATCGCCCTGTTGCAATAAAAGTTCTCTCCGCCTCAGAATTGAGCAGTGAGGATCGTGCTCATTTGTTAGCTGAAGCGCAAGCAGCGGCGCAGCTTAACCATCCAAACGTGGTTACGGTCTACGATGCGATCGAAGTGGACAACCAGCCTTTCATTATCATGGAGTTCGTAGAGGGCAGAACGCTGCGCTCCATTCTGAAACCAACCATCAAGGAAAGCATCGACTTCGTGCGTCAAATCTGTTCAGCACTCGCGCACGCGCATAGCAAGGGGATCATCCACCGCGATCTCAAACCTGAAAACGCCCTGCTCACACCCACCGGGACCGTAAAATTAATGGACTTTGGTTTGGCACGCCACATTGATAGTCCGCGCACGACCAAGACCGGCACCCTAATGGGAACTTTCGCTTATATAGCTCCCGAATTAATCCAGGGCAAGGAACCCAGTCCGCAATCAGATCTATACGCGTTAGGTCTGATGCTCTACGAGTTCCTAACCGGCAACTCGCCATTCGAAACGAATAACCTTGGCAAGCTCATCAGTCAGCATTTATACAAAGAGGCAACCCCGCCTCAAAAGTTGGTATCCGGCCTGCCTGAGGGACTGAACGAGTTGGTGATCCAAATGTTGGATAAAAAGCCGGAAAAACGACCTTCATCCGTTCGGGCGGTCGAAGCGGTTCTGGCTTCCTTTCAAAGCGACCAATCCGTTACGCTCCAGGTTCTACTCAATCAGATGGGCGTTGAGTCACTGGATGAGCTGGCAAAATCACGTGCGCCTGAGCGTGCCAAATGGGAACACGAGTGGAAGCGCAAAAGCTATCCCAAATCAACCATACCCGCTTTGGAGAAAGACGAAAAAGAACAGATCCTGACAAATCGCGCACGCGAACTTTCCACAAGCATCCAACACTTGAACGAACACCGTCTGCTATTGATCACAGGCATGCCCGGCATTGGCAAGAGTAAACTGGCGCGTACTTTATTGGAATTCATGCCGCCTGAATCACCGCCGCCATTTTGGTATAACTTTGAACGCCAACAAAGCAGCGGCAACACACTGGGCGTCTTGCTCGACCGCATCTCAGGCTATTTGGAAAAGATCCTGGGAAGCGAGGTGCGCGATGAAATTTTGTCGTTCCGCAATTCGCCTGAGCACCAGGCCTCTTCCTATGATGTGGATATATTGATCGATTCTTTAAATCAGCCGACACCGCTGTGGCTGATCTTTGATAACTTCGAGGCAGCCCTCTCCAAAGGCGGCGATCATTTTTTGGACGATGGCTTGGAGCTGCTATTTAGCGGGTTGAAGCACAATACCCACAATGCCAAGATCATTATTTCGGGCTTGTTCGTCCCACGCCTGAACAATGGCGAATTCCTCCTGGAGTACGGAACGCGTCCGCTGATCTTGCAGGGACTGAATGAACAATCGGCTGTGGAGTGCCTACGCGCCCATGGCTTGCAGGATTTCCCTGATGAAACCCTGGCCACGATCGCCCGCACATTAGACGGTCACCCATTCGCGCTCAACCATGCCGCGCGATTCGTGGATGCACTCGGTGTGCAAGACGCGCTAGACAATCTGCGCGGCGGCATGGAGGAATTTTCCGCGCACTTTAAGTCGTCGCTGCAACAACGCCTGCCTGCCCATGAATTTTCGGTTCTGGAGGCTCTAACGATCCTGCAACGCGACATCAGCCTGGATGGCCTGTGCCAAGTCGCAAATACCAAACCTGCCACCATCAAACATCTGCGCGAAGAGGGGTTACTGGAAACCGGTGATACTGGAAAATTCTGGCTATCCACGATCGTCCGCGAAAGCCTCAGGGCAGACAACACCGAGGCAACCCGGCAGGCACACCTGCGCGCCGCCGACTTCTATCGCGAACAAAAACAGTCTCCGATACCGCGTCGGATCGATGATTTTGCAGATGTGTTGGAATGGCACCATCATGCCATCCAGGCAGGCGAAGTCGCTGACGCCTATCATGCCATTTTCTCCACCGGACTGATGGACCAGCTCAGCCAATGGAATGAGTTTGCGCTTTCAGTGGAATTGTGCGAAAACATTCATTCGAGAATTCAGCCACAGGCGAATCCACTCACCCATGCTGAATGGGTTCAACTTAATCATAAGTTGGGTGTAATTTACTTCCTGCTGGGAAAATATACGCAAAGCATCGAACATTTACAAAACGCAATGGATGTGCTTACTGAGGACGATCCGCCCAGCTTGCGAGCACGGCTGCTGATTGACTTAGCCGAATCCCTGGGTAATCAGGGCGACCTGACACGCGCCATGCAACTCTGCGAGCAGGGAGTTGCATTACTACAAAGCGGACTTGATTATGCCAAGGCACTCTGCGTGCGCGGTATTCTCAACCGCACGCAAGGAAATTACACTCAGGCCATCATTGATCTAGATCACGCGCGGACAATCTACGAAGACCACAGGCAATTCACTGGTGTAGCCTATGTGACAGGTGAGTTAGGGATTGTCCACTATTATCTAAACCAGTTTCCACAGGCGCTCGAAAACTATCAACGTGCCACACAGGCTTGCGAAGCCATCAAAGATTCACGCGGAGCCATGATCGGACATTTGAATATTGGCGACGTACTACTCCAACAACGCCAATATGAACCAGCCCGATTGGAACTCCGCGCAGCACTGGAAGTAGCTCGAAAAAAGAAACTCACCAAAGATGAACTCACGGCGGGGTTATATCTGGTTGACGCTGAAATTGCACTTGGGCATATGGACGAAGCCCAAACAGAACTGGATATTCTCCAACCCTTGTTGGCAAATACAACTTCGCCTTGCGCCAGCGGCAACGCAATCCGCCTGCGCGCTAAATTGCATTGGCTGACCAAAAATTCCGCCGAAGCACTGGAAAACTTTGAGCACGCCCTTGAACTTTTGGCAAGCCCGGACTGCCAATACGAATTGGCGCTTACCCACTTGGACCTCGCGCCCATACTCCACCAACTAGGACGGCAAGCGGAAGCCCAGCACGACTTCAAACAGGCAGAACAGATATTTGAATCGCTCAACAATCAACTTGGACTGGAGTCAGTGACCACGGTTCGCAGGGAACTGGATTCAAGTCAGACCTGAAGAGATTGGAAAAAAAACAAGCCGGGCAGCAAACCCGGCTTGTTTTTTTTGATTTTGAATTTAAGATGCTTTCGGCGAACCCCAACCTGTTGGCGGATCACCCCAAGAACTGATGGTGATGTAAACGCCGCCCATTTCGCCGGAATTGATATTCCCATATTCAACAGCATCTTTGGCAAACGGTCGCCAGCCAGTTGTACCAGGGACAATTTTGACCGGCATCAGATCGTCCACAGTTCTACCCAGTTTCTGCAAAGCCAAAATATCATCGGCGTTGTAGCTCATCCACAACCTCACCGGCTTTTCCAGTTGTTGCACTTCCTTTGAATTCTGATCAAGCAGACGGATATCAGCCGCGATGGAGATCAACGTGTCAAACCCCTCGAGTGGCTGCTTGCGCAACTCAGCTTCATCAAACGGATAACGATATGGCGTCAATCCTTTGGGAACATCGGAAAGCACAAGCTGACGATTGGCAATACTGCAATCCCATCTCCTGAATGGACTATTAGCATCCCCGCTAATATCCCTGCCCGGAATTGGCTTGGTGGACTCATCTGAATTGGGACTCGCTCCTGATCTCCGGAACAAGAGATAGAGCAGGATGATCACAAGGAGCAAAAGACCGTAAGTGATGTACGCATTAGTCATGTTTATCCTCTTTCCCAGCCTGGACAGCTGATGGTCAGATGAAGTTTTCTATTGCCTACGATGTTGTTATCATATCATAGGCAACATACCAAATGCAATAACTTTTTTAAAATCCGGGAGGAAATGCCAAATTCTCAACACCGCAGCTCATGTTGGTAAAATTGAGCAATGACCAACCCATATTTCATTCAACTGATCGGCATCATCCTGACCGGCGCAGGCATGGTCGCGTTGACAGCGACTGCTCACATCTTCGGCAAACCCCTTTCACGCGATGAAAGACTCAGAACGGGTGAAAGACGAAGCAATTTATCTCGTTTACCGATCAACCTTGAAACAGTCGCTTCTGCCGTGGTGTTTTTAGCAGGCACCAGCATTCTCACATGGACAAAATTTAGCCTCTGTGCTTTCCTCATATACTGGCTGCCTGATCTACCTGTGGCAATCAAGTTTTGGCTTGCATGTCGCTAACGCGGCTGAGCGTCGAATCTGCATCCAAAATTTTCATCTTTCATTAGTTACCGCGACAGAAATGAAGAGCGACTCAAATTGAGTCGCTCTTTTTATTTATTGAATGTCTATTTATAACAAATTCTCCAGGTCGGCGATATCTTTGGTTCTACCACTTGCCTTCTTGTTCCGCTTAAGATGTTCCAAATCTATCAGGTTGACTTCAACACCATCCAGCGTATCTACAATACGCGCCTGATAACATTCGTCAAATTCAACCCCTGAAATGGACGTGGTGATTTCGAGCCGCATGGGAGGGAAACCCATGCGAATAATTTTCGGTTTTTGTAGGAATAAGCCGGGTGTCAAAGCAGGATCATCAAACCCAAAGGTCTTCAAAACATTTACAAGTTTCTGAGCATTGTCAGGATGAATGGCAACCCATATATCCAGGTCTTCTGTGGCGCGGGGGTATCCATGATAACCAACAGCATATCCCCCAATCAGCAAATAACGGACTTCATGCTCTTTCAGTAATTTCAAGAACTCTTTGAAGTCGGGCGGTAACAGCAGGTCCATAATTGATTCTCCGCAAAAGTTCCATGTATTGCAAGCGTTCATAGGGCGTTCTCGAAAGCCAGTATTCTTTATCCTGCTTATCGGCTTCTTCAAAGGAGGACACAACCGAGAACGCTGTTCTATCTATTCTGGAAAATTGATTTTCGTCCATATGTTAAGTATAGCATAAGCAAGAACTGTAACCAGTTCTCATCACGCCAAACATCTTCCTTCATCCATCACCCGCCCGACGATGAACCGTCGGGCTATTCCTACAAAATCGGCGCAGCCGATTAGCCGACTTCCAGTCGGCTTCGCATGAATAGCGTGGACGTTTACGTCCATGCGGTCATAACGGTATAATTCCCTCAACCATGCAACCCAACTCTTCATCACCCCAGAAAAGGATTCGTCTCCATACCCTCTCCCTTTGGGAGAGGGACAAACCGACATGCCGATCAATCAACACAATCAGGGTGAGGTCCTAACCCCGCGCATCGAAAAGTCCGTTTTCATTGGTTACTCAAACATCTTCCTCCGCCCATTACCCGCCCGACGATGAACCGTCGGGCTATTTCTACAAAATCGGCGAAGCCGATTAGCCGACTTCCAGTCGGCTTCGTACGCGTAGCGTGGACGTTTACGTCCATGCGGTCATAACGGTATAATCTTCTCAACTATGCAACCCAACTTCTCATCATCACAGAAAAGAATTCACCACCATACCCTCTCCCTTGGGTTCAGGGGCGGACAGGTGGGAAGAAAGTTGAACTGCACATTAACAATCTAAAAGATGTGGCATGATATTCCCTGCAAACAACCACATTACTGTGGAAGGAGAATATCATGCCAGCGTCAGCAGT
>Ga0210377_10000064_pt1 | contig 94102 bp, 79 predicted proteins | sample PLM4_65_b1redo_FD_155480 | JGI IMG/M metagenome (GOLD analysis project Ga0210377, IMG submission 155480) | Groundwater sediment microbial communities from an aquifer in East River, Colorado, USA - PLM4_65_b1 redo | ecosystem: Environmental > Terrestrial > Soil > Riparian zone | place: USA: East... | reverse complement strand
CGAGTGAAGCGAGGCAGTGGCGGAACGATACGAGCGTACGAGGCAGTTTCAAGCCACCACGCGCTCCGCGCGTGGCACATCATTTGTTTTGAAAATAGGTTCGAGCTTGGTACAATAAATGCACCAAAACAGAACAGAGCGGCTTTTTCAAAGCCAGAAGGTGGGACGCGCGAAGCGCGTCCCACTGATTTCCCCCCATTTTTCCAAACGAATTCAGAATTTTTGGCGCGCTTGCGCGCACTGATTTTTCGCCAAGGAGGAGGTTCGAAATCAGAAGCAATTTTGACTAATAGTATTTGCTTAATACAAAAAGAATTTTTATCACTATGAATAATAATATGGAAAATAAAAAATTCTTTTTGTATGCTCGCAAGTCCACTGATGTCGAGGACAAGCAAGTTTTGAGTATTGAGGCACAGCTCCAAGAATTGCGAGACTATGCCAAGAGAGAAAATCTGAACATCGCCCTTGAATTTGTGGAAAAACAATCTGCAAAATATATTGGTCGTCCAGTTTTTAATGAAATGATGAAGTGTATTGAAAAGGGCGATGCAGATTCTATTCTCTCTTGGCATCCGGATCGTCTCGCAAGAAATAGTATTGACGGTGGAAAGATAATTTATCTCCTCGACACAGGGAAACTTGCGAGCCTGAAATTTCCAACTTTCTGGTGCGATAGCACTTCGCAGGGGAAATTTATGTTGAATATGGCTTTCGGGCAAAGCAAATACTATGTGGATTCTCTTTCCGAAAATACGAAAAGAGGACTTCGCCAAAAAGTTCGTAACGGAGATTATCCAACGCTTGCCCCTGTGGGATATATAAACGACAGTAGAACAAAAACCGTGGTCGTTGACCGAAAGAAAGCCAAAGTTATCAGGCAAGCGTTTGAGTTCTATGTGAAAGGCGGCAATAGACTGGAAGATGTCTCAAACTTTTTGGCGAAGCACAATCTCTTTTCAAAAACCGGAAAGAAAATCCACAAATCCCGTGCGACTTCAATTCTCTCTAATCCATTTTACACAGGGCTGTTTCGATATGGTGGCGAGCTTCACGAAGGAAAGTACGAGCCAATCATTTCAAAGAAACTTTTTGATCAGGCGCAGGAAATGTTGAAACTTCGCGGTAAGCCCGACAGAAAGCCCTTAAATGACCCACAACCTTTCTGTGGCCTCATTTCCTGCGCCTCATGCGGAATGATGATAACTGGCGAATACAAGGTTAAGAAGCAGAAAAATGGAAATGTTCACGAATATATTTACTATCACTGCACCAAGAAAAACAAAATGGTGAAATGTGAAGAACCTTGTATTCGGGAAGAAGAATTAAATCGCCAGTTATCATCCGAAATCAAAAAAGTTTCTTTGCCTAAAGACTGGGCGGTGGAACTCAATCGTCTTGCTCTGCAAGACCACGGAAAATCCGCCCAGTCTTTGACTGCTTGTGTGAAAAAGAAACAGGAAAAGATTTCTTCTATCTCAATTAGACTGGAGCGACTTCTTAATGGCTACCTTGACCAAGATATTGAAAAAGAAATATATCGTGTCGAAAAAGGAAAACTACTTTTGCAAAAGAAGTCGCTCGAGGAAGAAATCTACAATCTTTCACACAAGCAAAATGATTGGCTCGAACCTTTCCAAAACTGGTTAGAAGTCGCACAAAATATAGACAAAATTGCTTCTGATTCAGACCTTTTTGCTAAAAAGGTCTGTGCCAAAGAAATCTTTGGCTCGAACCTCCTCCTCGGCGAAAAATCAGTGCGCGCAAGCGCGCCAAAAATTCTGAATTCGTTTGGAAAAATGGGGGGAAATCAGTGGGACGCGCTTCGCGCGTCCCACCTTCTGGCTTTGAAAAAGCCGCTCTGTTCTGTTTTGGTGCCCTCACGTGGAATCGAACCACGATTACAAGATCCGGAATCTTGTGTCCTATCCGTTGAACGACGAGGGCAAAGGAGAAAACGGTGTGCCCAGAGTGGGAGTCGAACCCACAAGCCCTTGCGGGCAAAGGATTTTAAATCCTTCGTGTATGCCATTCCACCACCTGGGCATTAACTAAGCGGAGGTGCCGGCGGGACTTGCACCCGCGAATGTTGGTTTTGCAGACCAATGCGTTTGCTTCTTCGCCACGGCACCAATTATAAACTTCTCTGCACCTTCTCTTCTTCGTATATCTCTAATATATCACCTTCCCTGATTTCCGAGGACGGAGTTGCGCTCTTGACGATATCAAACCGGATGCCCGCCTCAAGGCCTTCATTGACCTCGATGACATCCTGCTTGTTCTGTTGGAGCTGGGCCAAGCGGCCGCTCATAACGAGATCCTTGCCGCGCATAACATCTATGAGAGCGCCACGGACGACTTTGCCAGAGGTAACTTTGCCACCGCAAACAATGGACTTGCTGTCTTTTTTAAAAATTGCCAATACGCGGAGTTTGCCAAGGGCATTGCGCTTGATCTCCGGCTCCAAAAGTTCCGACATATCATCGCGCACGCGGGCGATCATTTCATAGATGATGTCGTAAGTCGTAATTTTAATGCCGCGCTTTTCAGCTATCCGTTTTGCCGAATCTTCCACGCTGACGCGAAAGCCGAGAATTGCGGCCTTGGTGCTCGATGCCACTTTAACATCGCCTTCGGTGATGTTGCCAATGCTGTAATCAAGAACATTGAAGCCGACATCGTCGGATTGAATGGTCTTTAAAGCAGAATCGATAGCTTCGAGCGAGCTTGATACATCCGATTTAATAACGACATTAAAAATCTTCTTGTTGGGATTCTGGGCGGCAGGCTCGGAGCCCATAAAGAGAAGAAGGGGAGCGAGATCAATATTGTCTTCGGCCAGTGTTTCAGCTTCGGACTTGGATGCCGCCACGTTCAGCTGTTTGCCGATGTGGGGAGTTTCCGACCAGCCGGTGAGGAGTACCGGGTCGGACGGAATTGCTTCAGTCATAGCATTGCCGTCGTAGCTTTCCATCGATTTCACTTTGCCCACTATCGTTCCCACGACAATCCAGTTGCTAACGCGCAACGTACCTTCTTGGATTAACGCCGTAGCAACGTAACCGCGCCGTTTATCGAGGCTCGATTCAATAATGATACCTTTGGCAGGGCCGGAAGAATCGCTCAAAAGCTCTTCAATGTCGGCAACGAGCAGGATCATATCCAGGAGTTCAGAGATATTTTTTCCCGTTTTAGCCGAGACCTCAACTACGGGTACGGTGCCGCCCCAGTCCTCGACGAGGATTTCTTCAACCGCCAAATCCTGACGAACCTTTTGGGGATTAGCTTCTTCCTTGTCTATTTTATTGATGGCGACGATAACGGGGATCTTTGTTTCTTTAATGATGTGAATGGCTTCCTTTGTTTGGGGCTTTACGCCTTCGTCAGCGGCAACGACCAAGATTGCTATATCGGCGACTTTTGCTCCGCGAGAGCGGATAGCGCTAAATGCTTCATGGCCAGGCGTATCGAGAAACGTGATCTTTCTTCCATTAATCTCGGCTTGGTAGGCACCGATATGTTGGGTGATACTGCCCGATTCCTTGCCGGCGACATTAGTTTTGCGGATTGTGTCGAGAAGTGCGGTTTTGCCATGGTCCACGTGACCCAAAACGACCACCACCGGTGGTCGAAGCTGTTTCGATGCGTTGTTTGCCTGTATTTCCGCCATTTTGACTAAGGAACAGTACCACGCTTAGAGCCATTTGACAATTATATTTTAAAACGAAGAGGCGGCCATGCACGAATGTATGACCGCCTTCACGAACGGAAAAGCTGAAGTTGCTTGTGTTCGTCTGGAAGTGGAGACTGCAGCAGGGGAATTTCTTCCTTCTTCCATTCCCGTTTCTTGCGAAGTACGAGCTGGGTGGGGAGGAAGAGACGCTGTTGGGGAGGCTTGTCTCGTCGACTTCTGATGACGAGCTTGCCGTGGTTGTAGTAGGGACCTGCCGGGATACAAGTCATGCACGTCCTCTCGATGGGGCATTGTCCGCATGTCATGTTGTAGGTGTCTTGCTGGCCTTTCTTCCACGTAATCAGCTTAGCTCGAATGATGGTTTGGCGGTTGCGTCCTCCCGTATAGACTGAAATGTTGCCGGGATGCTTGTCGCACATGGCCCGAGAGAAGCACCATACGAATTCGCTGAAGTGAAGTGAGTCCACCTTGTGCCGCTCGGCGTATTCAATCGCGAATTCCCGAGCCGCGTCCAGGATGTGTTGCTTGGAGAAGTCGTCGATGGATCCTTCAAACACCAGGATCTTGTGAGCGATCATGATCCGCATGACGTGGAAATCCACCGGCAGTGGGAAATCAAAACGGTCGACGAGCTTGGCCTCCATGAGAAAATAGGCTAGCAAACTGGTCATCTTCTTCTGAAAGCCCATGAACCCCAAACCTCCCGTGTTTCGCTCGCGCCCCCACTTAGTTTTGTGGTTACGCACTCGTTTGCAGAGGTTTTCATAGCTGGTGATGCCATCGAAGAGCCTCCGGGGATCCCCGTGCCAGTGATCGTCCAAGCGGGCCATATTCTCGACCCAGAAGCGTGCGTTCTGTCCCTTTGCGAACCCCAATGTGTTTTGCTTGAGGAGCGGAATGAGCGCCTCGGGATTCAGTGTCCGCGCATACTCGGGCCGGAACGCTTCCGGGGATGCTTCGTAGATGCGGGAGAGTCCGCGGATGGCGGTATCGCTCTTGATCTTCCCTCTCATCCAGAGACACGCCAGAAACAAAAAGCATGCATGGTCCCGGGAAGAAGTAAAGCCGTTCTTGGGCATGTTTGCGGGAATTTGCGGCACCTGGGCTTCGGGCAGGTTGAACGGATAACGTCCCGTGAGGTAGCGTTCGTACAGTGTGCCGAGCACCTCTTCTGCCCGGACCCTATCAAATGATATGCGCATGGCGTTTCCACTCCCCTTTCGCGCACAAAAATCAAAGTTCTAGGCACAGTGAAGCAGGGAAGCTTAGAATAGTCAACTGTTTATGAACAGAAATTCTTGCTGGTTTTGTTTGAATCAATCATCATGCAAGAGAGAGCCTCCGAGTGAGGTCGAAAGTGAGGTGAGTTCTTTGATGCTGTTCCGGCGGCGGCAGGAAGACGTTCCCCAGATCATTGCTCGCGATGCGGAGCGTGTTCGTCAACACGCCGTAGTGGTGTTGGAGATGTTGCCGGACGGCGTCCGAGAACACTTCAACCCTCGGCCATCATTGAATGTCCTGGCGGTCATCGGTCCCGGACAGTCCGGGCGGATGCATTTTCCCAGTGCGGTGCTCCTAGAGGTCGGGCTGGGAAAGGGAATTCCGTACCATGAGGCGTGCAATGGTCGCTGGCACGGTGCGCGCTACCCGCTTTGCCACTTGAGTTGCGAGGACTACGCACGGCTCTCGGCTCGGATCTTCCAGATTCTTCAGCAGATCACCAACGCGCGCGTGGCTCAGTGGAAGTGTGGGCCGGACAATCCCTTTTTCCTCAAGGGGAAAGTCAAGAACAGCTACTTCACGAAGCGCGGGGGGCTCTCCCTGTCCGATTCTGCGTATGTGATTCCGGGCGGCGCGAGGTTCAGTGTTGCCAAGTGTAACAAGGACATGCTTCGTGACGTGTACTGGCTCCAGCTCCACAGCCATGAAATGCACCTAGGATTTGCGCGGTTCATCGACAAGCTGCTGTCACAGTACCGTAGCTTCATCAAGCGCAAGCATGTGCAGTGGCTTATCGAGGAGTTCAAGATGCGCTGTCCCAAGGACAGCAAGCGTACGTGGCAGCCCTACATGCTAGTAGAACTGCTTGCGACCCAGTCATTCAAGAGGGCGCAACGGAAGATCCGATTCAACCAACAGCTGGCCGAGATCATCGCCAAGATAACCGGATGGACTGGTGGCGAGACGGCCGAGCACGAGTTGGCGCGGACTGCCTGTCCCCGGCCGGAGAGCCGCCTAGCGGGGATCCAACTTCGTGACATCAGCGGACTTCGTCCGCAAGATGCGCACAAAGACCACGTCGTCTTCGAGATCTTTTATCGTAATGAAAGAAAGGAGGCGTCCATCGCCTGAAGAGCCCATCGCGTTGCGATGGGCTCAATCACATTTAGAGTGATGTCTGTGTTTGAAAATATTTGTGACAATTGCGCTAAGAGCTATAATATCGGTCTCCCTTAATCGGGCCAAAGATTAGCGGCTTTAGTCCGAAGAACCTCACTGTTTGCAACCATCCACACTCCTCCACCCAATATTAGTATAACTAGAGCCCATGCAAGATACTTTTTCACAACATGTTGCATTAGTTTAGTACGTGCTAATTATAACATCATTCATATTCAGTTCAAATTGATAAATCCGATGCTTTTCACTCCTCTTCCTCGATGATATATGCCGGTAGTTTTCCGCTCGACATAAACCACAGGACAAGCGCCAAGCCCAAGAAAAGAACACTCATGCCAAGATATCCAATAAATCCTAACTCATTTGTGTTGGCAGGGCTAAAAAATTCGAGATAGGTAACCAACCCCCAAATACCGACAAATAGCGGCATAAAAAACCACCGCATCCATTTTGGTAGAAATACTTTTTTATTTTTTTTCATAGTCAGCTAGAGTTATGCTTCTAACTTGTGATTCTTGGCGGGCCACTCGGGTTAAGTTCTGGTGGTCTGTAGGCAGTATAAGGCTTCCTGAATTGTCTGGAAAGAGTGATATTTGAAGCACTCGGGTCTAGCCAACTAGAATCACTAATTATTTGGTGTTGATGTTGGGACAGGTCTTAGTTGAATTGATCGTGCTGTAATACTCCCGTCTTGATTAGCAGTTCCGGTAACGCTTATATTTTTACCCACCATCAGATCTCCAGCGTTGCCTTGTGTAAACTTACTGACTTCGGTTGTACCTGAGTAGAAAATAATCTTAGACCCACCGTCCTGTATTTTTACTGTAACACTTTTGTCATCTTTAGAGATAATCTCACCGCCAACAAAACCACCACCCATACCCGTTCGTCCTTGACCGTCTGTACCATTTCTAAAACCTGTCCCCGCATTAGCCATAAACTGTTGCCTTTGCTCTGGGGTTAAGTTGGCAAGGTCACCTCGGGGACTACTGCCCTGAGTATATTTCATGCCTCCATAGAATGCTCCACTACCGACCAATACTGCGACTGCCACCGCCACTAATAAAAGTTTTTTCATATTATTTTTGTTACTCGAAACGTAGCGCCTCTATGGGATTCAACTTGGCTGCCCGTGAAGCCGGGTAGTAGCCAAACACAATCCCAATAGCGGCTGAAACGCCGAATGCTAATAAAATTGATGATACTGAAACCGAAGTCGCGATCCCACCAAAATGCGAAACTAGTAAGCTCACCGTCCAGCCGAATACTATTCCCACAACTCCTCCAGAAAAGGTAAGTAAAACCGCCTCAGCTAAAAACTGTAAATTAACATCCTTCCTCTTTGCGCCAATAGCTTTGCGTAAACCTATTTCTCTGGTTCTTTCAGTAACTGTAGTAAGCATCATATTCATAATACCAATACCGCCCACAACCAAGGATATGCTAGCCACTGCAGCCAGAAGAATAGTAAACGTATCAGTAACGGATGATGCAGTGGCTACAATATCAGCTTGGTTCAAAGTACTGAAATCAGCAAGCTCGGGATTGGATATATTATGCCTGTCGAGCAATAATCCTGTGATTTGAGCTTGGAGTTCAGTCATTGAATTTTGGTCTGTCGCTTGCACTCCTATTGAACTGACATATTCGCTTCCAGCCAGAAATCTTTGAGCTGTAGTTATAGGGATGTATATAATGTCATCTGGATTACTAAAGCCGCTTCCGCCTTTTGCCTGGGTGACTCCAATTACTTTAAAATTTATACCCCTAATTCGTATCGTCTGACCGATAGGATCGACCTCTTCTCCAAAAAGGTCATCCCTAATCGTGGGGCCAAGAACGGCAACCTTACTTAATGATCTTAAATTCTGATCGCCGATAAACGTGCCTGATTCAAGTTGTACATTTCTGACGGAGAGGTATGAATCCGAAGTTCCCAGAACCGACGTGTTTGTGTTGGTGCCATAGGCAGTAATTTGATATCTGCCGGAAAGTTCCGGAGCAACGGCTTGAGCTATGGGAATTTCTTCCGAAATCGCATCTGCATCAGCTAGAGTCAGTGACTGAGCACTGCCTCTCCCGGAGCTTATCCCTCCTCCGCCAACTCCACCTCTTTGTGCACCCGGCATAACAATAACCAAATTAGATCCAAGGGATTGGATACTTGATTCAATAGTTCCCTTTGCTCCTTGGCCAATTGAAATCATAGCGATAACTGAACCAATACCAATAACAATACCAAGAACCGTAAGGCCCGATCTGGCCTTGTTCACTAATAGAGCTGAATATGTTTCTTCAAATAAATCGGATATAATCATGATAAATTAGCGTGACGCTTATTTTTATTTTTCTTATCTTCGACGATTAACCCATCTTTAATGGTAATGATTCGATCAGCATGCTCGGCTACCTCTCGTTCATGAGTAATAAGAATAATGGTTCTATTTTGTTTCTCATTTAGGGTTTGAAATGTATTTAAAACTATTTCTCCAGTTTTGGTATCCAAATTACCGGTTGGCTCATCAGCTAGAATTAAAGAGGGATTGTTAACTAATGCTCGGGCAATAGCCACACGTTGTATTTGTCCTCCCGAGAGCTGATTTGATCTATGGTAGAAGTGAGATTCATCCATTCCCGCATTGACAAGAGCTAATCGAGCCTTTGGTTCGCGTTCTTCTTTTGGAGTTCCGGCATATACCAATGGCAATATTACATTCCTAAGTACGGTAGCTCTCGGCAATAAATTAAATGACTGAAAGACAAATCCCAGCTTATCTTTTCTTGTATCAGCCAATTCGTCATCAGTCAGATTAGAAACATTATGGCCGTCCAAAATATACTCACCACTTGTGGGAGTATCCAGGGCTCCGATGATATGCATCAATGTTGATTTACCGGATCCAGACGGACCCATAATGGCAACAAACTCACCGTCATTAATTTTAAAGCTTACGCCTTTTAGAGCTATAGTTTCTACGTCGCCGCTTTTATAGGTTTTTGAGATGTTATTGCATTCAATCATAATTTGTCTATTACCGTACCTGCGTCTGGAATGTTCTATTACCTCCACTACCAGTTCCTGGAAACAAGCTGTTGTTTTGAGTCGTTGAAGTTGTAGTCTTAGAGGCAGAAACCGTTCTCACCACCACAATATCTCCCTCTTTGAGACCATTGGTTACCTCTGATACGGAATCATTCGTTAGTCCAACCTCAATTGACTGTTGTTGTGGCGTGCTACCCAAAGCCACTCCGGCGGCATTAGCTGCATTTGCCATCAACTGACTGGCAGCTGCACTGTCTCCTGGTATCTCCACATAACGACTGCCGCCTGAAACTTTGACCGCTGAGTTTGGCACCAGCAAAACATCCTGCTTGGAATCAGTAATAATGGCAGCAGACACACTCATGCCTGGCCTGATCCTCGAGTCCTGGGTGTCAAACCCGATTTTTACTTTATATGTCACGACACCCTGACTGACGGTCCCAAGATCATCGATATCAATAATAGTTCCAGTTATGGATAGTCCTTCCGCAGCATCAAATGTTAGTGTAGCTTTTTGCCCCAACTTAATATTGGAGATCTCTACTTCATTGAGAGAAATTTCAGCAATATCTTGAGGTGAAATTAGAGTAGCAACAATAGTGCTTCCAGAAACTGAATCACCCTTTTTCACATCCATAGCCGCCAGTTTGCCTGCGAAGGGAGTGCGGACGTAGTAATCCGCAAGGTTATTTTGAGAATTGGCGAGAGCAGCTTGTCGTTGCTTAACAACATTTTCTTGAGTGGCAATATCAAGAGGATTACTTTGGCCGGTGATATTTAATGATTGCTCAGCTTTAGCAATTGCCAGACGCTTTGAATCAAAAGAATTGCTGATGTTAGTAAGATTGGTGACGGAACCGTTCAAGATATTGAGATACTGTCCAATGTCCGATTGGTAGCCAGAAATAATCGAAGGAACTGGTTGTGATCCCGTAGTTCTCAAGTCAAGGACAACAGTATCGAGCATGTTCTGCTCATGCTTAACCAAGTCATCCATAGCTTTCACTGTAGCAAGAGTTTCTTTTAAGAGCGCCTCAATTACTGCCGGATCTGAAGATCGAGTGCTTGCTTTGTAATGATCCAGGTTAGTTTTGTAGCGATCATCAACACTATTATATTCAATCACAATATCATCAACCATCTTTCGCACTTCAAACTTTTCGTCATTACTGACCATGTTACCGTAAGCATTTATATTACTGTTACCCAGCTGCAAATTGTTTTCCAAAAACACGTCCCCCATACCCGCTAAAATTGAAGGGATATCCAAAAAAGTAGTAGAGACGGCATTAAATCCATTTTGATAGGCCTGGTCAAGTGCGAGCTGTGCGTCTTTTATAGATTGGTCTAAGTCAGAGGCCCCACTTTGCTGATTAAGTTTCAATTTAGATAGGCTTAGTTGAGCACTTTCTAAGTTGATCTGAGCATCACGAACCGCTTGCTGAGCATCACGAGCATCAATCTGAGCTAATAATTGTCCCGTCTTGACTTGTTGACCTTTAACTACTGGAAGATAGACGATCTCTCCTGAAACTTTTGGTTTAACATCTACTTGACTAGAAGTAGAAACCTGACCACTGCCCGTAATCGAGGAGATGATAGTGCCTTTTTCAATAGCAGCTAACACATATTTTGTTTCTACGATATCGCCACCTCGAAAAACAAAATATGATCCGAGAATAACAACAGAAAGCAACACACCCGACATTACTTTACGCTCTAAAATTGTTTGAAATATTTTTTTCATATTTTTATCGAAGAGAAGGTAGACGAGACGGCATCGGCATAACGCGAATAAATTTAGCCTCAATTTGTCCTTGGTCATTCGGTTCACCAATGACAACGATAGGGTCATTTACTTTTAAGTCTGTAAACTGAATTTTATCCTGAAATCGTCTCATATTAGTATCGCCGTTTATCGTAATAATTTTCTCAACATTACCCTTACCTCGAACTACTATTTGCTGATCGCGTAGGTCAAGGATCTGGCCAAATGTACCGTGCCCACCAATAAAATCGCCGCCGTTAAAGTCTTGATTAATATTTCTCATAAAACCATCGCGAGGACCACCGAAGTTGCGATGATAGTTCTCCCCCCACGCATACGAGAATTTGGCTTTTCTGTAACCAACTGCCGTGCCAACACTAAAAGTTCCAACCAATATAGCAACAGTAAAGAGAGCCGTTATGAGAACGGTTACTTTTTTCGACTTTATAAATTCTAATATTTTATTTGTGTCCATATTTTTGTTTATTTATCGATTTCATAATAATAGAGATCTTATCTAAAGCGAACACTGCGAGTCTGATAAAAAGAATTAAGAATGCTAACGAGAACAACAATCCTGCAGCTGTAATGCCGGGCATTGATTCAAAAGTTGCAAACATGAAACTATCCCAGTATTTAATAACGATGCTTGGATCAGAAAATATAAGTGATACAAACGGACCAAAACTTGATTCTTCAAGAACGTGTTTTACACCTATCAAGGCAAAAGTAGAAAGTAGCAGGAATACTACCAATAGAGTGGCAAAAAACTTCAAATTACCCTTAACAAGCGTCAACTCTTTTTCAAGGCCAAGTCTTTTAATAACGTGCGAGAAGAGGCCCTGGGGGACAAGCGAAGGTTTTGAGGCGTGATTTGTCCGCCTCGGAATCGCCTCAGGTGTCACCGAGGTCATGTGTTCAAAGGGTCGATTTTCTTTTTCATCTTGCATATATGCTAATACGGACAAAGGATGCATTTTGGTGCATCCTTTGTATAAATATCGGAGTTACTAAAAACTAGAGAAGTTCTTTTAACAAAGCTATCCCTCGCCTATATCTGCTTTTCACGGTGTTCAACGGTTCGTTGAGTTTGGCGGCAATTTCTCTGAAATTTAAACCCCCATTGGCATGTAAATTAATTACGGAATTATAGCTTGTTGGTAATTTGGCCAAAGCTATTGAGAGTTCTCTAGATTGTTGTATATATATCTGATCAAGAACTGATGGAGCTTCGTCAGCTATCAGATCTTCAAAGCCTTCTTCCCGTAATGCAGAAAACGGTATTGCTTTTTGTTTTCTGAGTTCATCTATGGCCGTCCTTTTGGCAATAGTAAAAATCCAAGTTCTGAATAATTTTGATTGATCAAAATTATTCAGATTTTTCCAAACTTTAACAAAGACTTCTTGGGCAATATCTGAAGCATCGTCCTCATTACCAGTGTATCTTTTTACATAGCCAAAAATAAGTGGCAGATATCTTCTGACTAATTCTTCTAATTCTTTTCCCTCACTGTTTTTCAGATACTTTCTGACTAATTGTTCATCGGTAAGACTATCCATAAAGTACGGATAGCATAACAAAAAAGTACCTGGAATTAAAGGACTGGGGTTTTATCACACCTAATATAGCCCTATTTTTGTGTATCTTCTTATCGGAGGCACTCGGATCTTCCGATACTAAATACTCATGGCGGAGGGGGAGAGATTTGAACTCTCGATACCCTTTCGGGCATGCCGCCTTTCTCCCACGCATGGCGGAGACGGGAGGATTCGAACCTCCGGGGGGAGTTAAAGCCCCCACCTCTTTAGCAAAGAGGCTCATTAGACCACTCTGACACGTCTCCATATTGTTATACCTCTCTTTGAACTAATTTCTTAAAAGCATTACCTCCTTTATAGCTCTTAATCTCCATTTCGCGACGATAGGCATCTTGTTTTGTTGAGAAAACTTCTTTGTATACGATTCGCCATGGCCTACCTGGTTTCGTAGATTTATTTCTACCAGCATTGTGCCGCTCAATCCTTTCTTCAAGATTACGTGTTGAGCCTACATAATGTTTCCCAGTTTTATCACTCTGTAGGATGTAGACATTAAACATATATCATACTAAACCACCCCAGACCACCGCCTATGGCGGGGCCCCGCTAGCGCAAAGCGCGTAGCGGTGGCACGTCTCCGTGGTTCGCAGAGCCTATATTACTATAGATTTTACCCTCTCGCAACGACAAGCGCGCACACCGACGAGGCGCCGTGTCTCTTGAGAATTTCCGCACAGCCATTGAGTGTGGCGCCGCTCGTACAGACGTCATCAATGAGGAGAATCGGCCGCCCCTCGATCCCAGGGTACTGCCGGCACATGAAAAGCTCATTAACATTCGCCAGGCGGATTTCTCGATTTTCGGCGGCGGCTTGCGGCGGCGTACGGCGCTTTCGCATCAGGACTTTGTCAGTCCATTTCATTTGATAGGTATCGGCCAGTTGCTTTGCAAGAATGCCGGATTGATTAAACCCTCGCCAATGGAGGCGATACGGATGAAGCGGTACGGGCATAATCAATGGATTGTCGCGAAAAACGCCGTACGACTTATTTATATTAAGAAAAGTGATGTACTGGGTGAGAATCCGTCCCAGGGGCAGAGCGATCTCGGGAATAAATTTATACTTGTATGTTTTGATTAGCCTTGCCACCAGCGGGTCGTTGAAGTCAGCGGCAATAAGGAGCTGGTCGATCGCCACGTTGCGGCGGCATAAAGGACAAGGAAGGCCGAGAATTGAGGGCGCCTTACACTCTATACATTCAAATGAGCGCTTGATTTTAATGGTGTGTTCACATGTCTTGCAGAGATATTCAATGGGTCGCTCATTGAGGTATTGGCGGCACCCCAGACAACGAGGAGGAAAGATAAGGTCAGAGAACCAACGGAAAATCTTTTTAGAATAATCCACAGTTTGGATGAGTCGTTTCGCGGGGATATGCATTGAATATGCTATACTGAAGGGAGATTAGCGGGGTATCTAGTTGTCTCTATGTTCAAACTTTTTGGAGCAAAAAGCAAACTTGGCATCGATATCGGCACTTCATCGATTAAGCTCGTAGAGCTCAGCAACAGCGGCGGGCGTTACAAGCTGGAAAATTACGGTCTTTTTGAGCTCAAGGGCCAAAGTGGCGCTAACGACGCCCAAAGCATTTTGAAACTTCCCGACGAGGAGATCGTGTGGGGGATTAAAGAGGTTATTAAGAAATCTAATTTCAAAACCCGGGATGTTGTGGCGGCGATTCCGTCGTTCTCGACGTTCACTACCGTGATTCAGATGCCGTATCTGTCGGAAGAAGATCTGGCGAAAGCTCTTCCCTTTGAAGCTCGCAAGTACGTGCCGATTCCCCTCGATGAGGTGGTGCTTGACTGGTCCATCGTCGGTATTCTTGATCAGTCTGCCGCGACATCGGTTCCTAGCGCGGGGACTGCCAAAACTATCGTTGAAGTATTTCTTGCCGCAGTCCCCAAAGATGAGACGGCGCGATACCAACGCATCATGCAGGCGGCAGGACTTAATCTAGTCGCGCTTGAGCTTGAAAATGCCGGATTGATCCGCGCGCTTCTCGGAAATGATTTAAGCTCTACCGCTATCGTAAACATCGGCGGGCGGAGCACATCGATGGTTGTGGTGAGTAAAGGGTACGAACGTCTTAGTCATAACTATGAAATCGGCGGGTTCGAGATTACAAAGTCCATCGCCCGGTCGTTAAATATAAGCCTTGAGAAGGCTGAAGATCTCAAACATCGGCTCGGCTTGACTGACTCAAACGAGAATATCATTAAGGAAGCCATGACATCATTGGTTGATATGATGATTTTCGAAACTAAAAAGACTATTTCTACATTCGAAGAAACCAAGAACCAAAAAGTTACGCGCGTGGTTTTGGTGGGCGGCATCGTGAATATGCCCAACTTCGTGAATTACTTCAAGGAGCGATTAGGAAGAGATGTTTACATAGGCAATGTATTCTCCCGAATCGTCCATCCCCAAGAATTAACGCCTGTCGTTCAGGAACTTTCCAATAACTTCTCGATTGCCGCGGGTCTTGCAATGCGCGAAATTTAAAAGTGAGGTATACTTTACATAACTATGGCAGATAAAGGGGGGATACAACTTCTTCCGGAGACCAGAAAAAAAATAGAGGTAAAAATCCCGGGTGAAAATAGGATGCTTTATATCGGTGCCGGTTTTCTCGTTGCGGTGCTGGTGCTTTTCGGCGTTGCTAAGGTGATGACGAATAAGCTTGAGGCGCAGATCACCGAGCAGAATGTGTCACTGCGGAATTTTGAGAAGAATCGAGACAAAGAAGCGGAAAAAAAGCTCTTGGCGCTTAGTAAGCAATCAGCCTCGATTTCAAGCTTTCTTACCGACCACATATTTTGGACCATCGCGTTGGGAAAAATTGAGCGAGCGCTCCAACAACAGGTAAAAGTCGTATCAATGAATGCTACGGTATCGACCCGCACGGTGACCTTGAACGCGGTAGCGCCCAGCTATACGGCCATTGCTCGCCAGATGGCTTCTCTTGTCGCGGATGACGGCGTCGTGGATGTCGATATCAGCGGAGCAAAATCGACCAATGCCGGCAGTTATGAATTTAATATCACGCTCCAATTCGATGAATCTAAATTCTTAAGAAATTTCAATGGCCAATAATAAACAACTCATGGGAGTGGGCCTTATTACAGTCAGCCTATTCTTGTTTTGGCCGTTGGCATATGCGGAATATGGCAAGATCAGCCTTTTGAAGACCGCCATTAGCGAGCGAGACGTGATTATCAAAGAACGCGGCGAGATCCAGCAGAACATCAAAAAACTAAAGCAAGAATACGAACAGCGCGGTTCGGAGTTGGCGACGTTTGCCGCCGTAGTCCCCGCAAAGAAGAGCACCGCCGAGATATTATCAAGCCTTGAAACTATCGCTACACAGACCGGCAATACGATCGCCGAGGTGGGATTTTCGGCTATACCGATAAAAGCAGGGGAGGAGCATGCACTTCTTCAGATATCGATACAAGGCAAGGGAGTGTACAGTGCTCTTAAAAATATGCTTGACAGTTTTGAAAAGAATATCCCGCTCATTGATGTGCAGACCATCCAGATGTCCATCGATCCTCAAACACTGCAATTAAGCTATCAAATCCAAGCCGCAACTTATTTTCTCGATGATACCGCAACAAAATAAACTTATCCTATACTTGGTAATCATTCTCGGCTTTGCGGGCGGGTATTATTACTATTCCCAAAGCGGGAGCGATTACGTCGTAGCGCCTCTGCCTCAAGAAGGGCGGGATGACATAAAAGTATTCGAGCATTTGAAGATAGATTTCGCGTTACTTCAAAATCCGGTATACAAGAGCCTTCGCCTCCATGGAGAATTTCCCGTCAATCCCGGAGTGCGAGGTAAAAATGATCCTTTCTCTCAATAGCTTAGCGTATCGCTTACGGGAGGAGGGAGCGGCGCTTTTTTCATTATGGCGATAAAAATACCCAAACTGCTTATCAATGAGCTGGCTAAGCTCCGCAAACTGACGCCGGCGGATATTGAGGCGTTGCCCAATCTTGTTCAGAAAGAAGGAAAAGATCTTGGCCAAATTCTTGTCGAAAAAAATATCATTTCCGATGCGGATCTCCTGCAATTAAAAGTGCAGCTTTACGGGTTGCCATCCGTGGATTTGGATAAGGCAGAATTGAGCAAGGAAGCGCTCAAAGAAATTTCTGAAGATGTCGCCAGTTTTTATCGGATTGTGCCGTTCGCCAAAGAAGGGAATGTCCTCAAGATCGGCATTATCGATCCTGAAAATATTGAAGCGCTCGAAGCGTTGAAGTTCATCGCCTCCGATAAAGGGCTGACGTTGGACAAATATGTCATTGGCTACCAAAGCTATGATTCAGTGGTGCGCCATTATCGCACGCTGACTGGCGAAGTAGGCAAAGCGCTTGAATCTATTTCCGAAGAGGATGCCGCGGAAAAGACTGACGAAAATGCCAAGATCGAAGAGATTACCGCCGAATCGCCGGTTACTAAGATTGTCAGCGCGACGCTCAAACACGCCGTGGAATCCCGGGCGTCTGATATTCATATCGAACCGTTTGAAGACCGTGTGCGAACTCGATTTCGCATTGACGGCATTCTTGTCACTACGCTTACGCTTCCGAAGAATCTTCACTCCGCGGTCGTTACTCGCATTAAAATTCTTTCTGATTTGAAGATTGACGAGACGCGTTTGGCCCAGGACGGCCGCTTTTCGATTATGCTGGGCAAACGCAAGATCGACTATCGCGTGTCCACGTTCCCGACAAAACATGGCGAAAAAGTTGTGATGCGTATTTTGGATCCGCTCGCCAATAAAGTCGACTTGGCGACGCTGGGTGTGGAAGGCAGATCCTCGGAACTGCTTGAGAAAGCCATTGCCAAACCGTTCGGTATTATCCTTATTACCGGTCCGACCGGTTCCGGTAAATCAACAACAATCGCGGGTATTTTAAAAAGAATCAATAACGAAGAGATCAATATTGTGACGCTGGAAGATCCGATTGAATATTTCATCGATGGCATCAACCAATCTCAGATTCATGAAGAAATCGGCTATACCTTTGCAAGTGGTTTACGCCACATCTTACGGCAAGACCCCGATGTCATCATGGTTGGTGAAATCCGCGACAAAGAAACGGCATCTTTGGCTATTCAGGCCGCGTTGACCGGCCACATCGTGCTGTCGACGCTCCACACCAATGACTCACTCGGCGTTATCCCTCGCTTGATCGATATGGATGTGGAAAAATATCTTATTCCTCCTACGCTCAACGTAGCCGCGGCCCAACGGTTGCTTCGCCGCTTGTGCAGTACATGCAAAATTGAGACAAAAGCGAATGTCGGCGAAGAAAAAATCATCAACGACGCTATTATGAGCATGCCGGCAAAGTATCAGAAGGAAATAAGTTCTTCAAACGGCTATGCAATTTTCAAGCCCAATCTGAAAAGCGGGTGTAAAGAATGCGGCGGAAAAGCTTTTAAAGGCCGAATCGCTATCTTTGAAATGATGGAAATGACTACCAAGCTGGAAGAAATTATTTTGGGCAATCTCTCTGAGGCGGCAATGCGCGAGGAAGCGAAACAGCAGGGGATGATTACCATGTTTCAAGACGGAATTCTAAAAGTCCTCAAAGGCGTAGCTTCCCTCGAGGAGCTCCTGGAAGTCGCCCAATCCGGCGACAGCGCCTAATATCGCTATGGAAGATTACCGACAATATCTTAATGAATTGCTCCTTATGACTGCTCAGCAGGGCGCATCAGATTTGCATTTGTCGCCCGGCCACTATCCGACGCTTCGCGTTGATAGCCGGCTGGTAGCGCTTACGAATAAAAAAATTCTTGATCGCGAGGCGCTTGAAGGACTTGTGTTTACAATGCTGGGAGAGCGAAAAGAACTTTTTTTGGTTGAGAAAGAGCTCGATTTTTCATATGAGCTTGAGCAGAAGGCTCGTTTTCGGGTGAATGCCTACTACACCAAGGGGAATATCGCGGCGGCGCTTCGGTTTATCCCTGATGAAATTCGTACGATTGAAGAGCTCAATCTTCCTCAGATTATCAAAGTGTTCACAAAGCTTTCTCAAGGATTCGTACTCGTGGTGGGGCCGGTGGGACATGGCAAATCAACGACCTTGGCCGCGCTCATCAACCTCATTAATAAAGAACGGACCGAAAAAATCATTACTATCGAAGATCCTATTGAATATATTTTTAAATCCGAAAAAAGCATCATTGATCAGCGCGAAGTGAATCATGACACGCACTCGTTTAGCAAAGCTTTACGCGTAAGCTTTCGCCAAGATATCAACGTGATGATGGTGGGGGAACTGCGCGACTATGAAACGATCAGCGCGGCGGTAACAGCGGCGGAAACCGGCCACCTGGTTTTCGCGTCGCTCCACACCAATAGCGCATCGCAGACGATTGAGCGCATTATTGACGGCTTCCCCGCGGCCCAGCAGTCCCAAATTCGCAGTCAATTGGCGAATACTATTTCAGGCATCGTCTCACAGCGCCTTATTCCCAGGATCCGCGGCGGCCTCATCCCCGCGGTGGAAGTGATGATCGCTACCACGGCGGTACGGACCCATATTCGCGATAACCGATTGAAACAGTTGGATTTAACCATCGAAACCGGCTATGATATGGGTATGATTTCTCTTGATCGGTCCCTGGCTGAATTGGTTCGCAAAAATGAAATTTCTCTTGATCGGGCCGAGTTCTACTCCCAAAGCCCCGATGCGCTTAAATCACTGCTCAAATAACCATGGAATTTACCTACCAAGCAAAAGATCAGGCCGGCCAGTTCTTCGAAGGCGCCATCGAGGCTCCGAGCGAGAATATTGCCGTCGATCTGCTTCACGGCAAAGGATATGTCGTGCTTTCTCTCAAATCGACAAAAAAAGGTATATTTTCCGCCGATCTCAACCGGATTTTCGATCGGCCCAATGTAAAAGATATCGTAGCATTTACGCGCCAACTTTCGACATTGATCGAGGCGGACATGCCTCTTGCCGAAGGTCTGCGGACGCTCGCAAAACAGATTGAGAAAGCGGCTTTTTCGAAAATCATAGGCAATGTAGCCGATGAAGTAGAAGGGGGATCTTCGCTATCCGCGGCCTTGGCCCAATATCCAAAGCTTTTCTCGCCCTTTTATATCAAACTGGTGCGTTCGGGCGAAGCGTCAGGTAAACTCCAGGATTCATTGGCCTACCTTGCTGATTACCTAGAAAGAACACAGGCGATCAATTCAAAGATCAGGGGCGCGTTGACGTATCCGGGCTTCGTAATCTTCGCGATGATTGTCGTGTCGCTTATCATGGTGGTGTATGTCTTGCCTCAACTGCTCTCTATCTTCAAGGAAGCGGGCGTGAGCCAATTGCCGATTACCACGAGGATCCTGATCGCCGTCACTAATTTTATAAATGCCCACCTGACGCTAATTATAGTGTTTATCATCGGGTCTATTTTCTTCTTTTGGCGCTATCTTTCCACGGAGAAAGGAAAGATTTGGTTTGACGGTATTAAGCTGGCAGTGCCGTTGTTTGGCAAAATCTTTCGGAATCTTTACCTGGCCCGAATCGCAGAAAGTCTTGCTACTTTGGTTAAAGCCGATATTTCAATTCTCGATGCGATTAAAATTACTTCGGATCTTGTTGGTAATAGGAATTTTCAGAGTATTCTTCTCGACGCCGAAGAAAATGTTCGCGGCGGTGGCTCCATATCGGAAGTTTTCGGTAAATATAAGGAAATTCCGGCGCTGATGACCTCCATGGTGGCGATCGGAGAAAAGACCGGCAAGGTCGAGTACATGCTTGGCCATGTGTCCAAATTTTTCCGGACGGAATCGGAGAATGATATCCAAAATATCTCTCAACTCATCGAGCCGGTACTGGTATTCGTGCTCGGTATCGGTGTAGCGATCCTTGTTTCAAGCATCCTCTTGCCGATCTACAGCCTTGTAGGCGCGGTGTAGGCCGGATATTGTTGATATCTTTTATTGTACATTCAGCAAGGAGTTCTATAATGAAGATACATTAATTAAGTAGGGGCGTTGTGGGTGGACACAATCGTATTGTTCTACTCTCTATGCCAACTATTGCGCACAGTGTTTACTGCAACATTTCCCCGTAGAAAGATGTTCAGCCTCTCGCAGGGTTTTACCTTGGTCGAACTTTTGGTCGTTATCGCAATCATTGGCATCTTAGCAACTTTAGTGCTCGTACAACTTGGTACAGCCCGTGCTAAAGCCCGAGATGCAAAGCGTATTTCAGACGTGGCTCAACTCCGCACGGCGGTGGAGCTTTACTATGATGATAACGGCGGTAAATATCCCCAGGCGTTTGTGGCGGCGCCAAATAATTCACACGGCGTGGCCGGCCGCCTTGATATTACCCAGCTTACCACCTATCTGGCCACTAACGCACTGCCGCTAGACCCCGTTACGCAAACGCCGTATCCTTACGGCTCCGGCGGCGGCACCTTAGCAACAAGCCCTACCAAGTTTCACGTCTGGATTCAGTTAGAAAACTTTAATGCTTCGGGGCTTGCCGCTGATGCCGATATTGACTCGTCGTTATGGACGACCCCAACGGGCGATGTCGAAGATCTTAGTGCCGCCGAAGTTCTCGCAAACTGCAGTCCCTACACTTCTACGGAAACGGACTGTGTATACGACGTAGGCCAGAAATAACTCTGAATATAAAGGAGGCCCGAGCGGGCCTCCTTTTCGTTATGTTTATTGGTATACTGAAATCATGTTGTATGCACTTGTGGCACTCTTAGGATTATGCGTAGGCAGTTTTTTTAATGTTGCCATCTCGCGCTGGGGGAGAGAGAACGGTATTTTGTTTGGGCAATCGCACTGTCCATTATGCGGGGCGCGATTGGCCTGGTATGACCTTGTGCCGCTTTTAAGCTTTATTGTTTTGCGTGGCCGATGCCGATCATGTGGCGCTAAGATTTCTTGGCAGTACCCAATCGTAGAGCTTATGGCCGCTGGGATTCTGGTAGCGTTCTTTTTCCAATATGGTTTTACTCTTTCGCCTCATACGCTGTGGTTCGTGATGCTTGCTATCGGCTTTCTCGCGTTGCTATTATTTGATCTGATCCATCTTATTTTACCCGATGTTATTATCGCGATCATGTCCGTCATTACCTTGGGTTATTTAGGTTTTTGGGATAAAGGTCTTCTGTCTACTTCACTGGTAACCGGTTTACTGCTTAGCGCGCTGTTTGCTATACTATATGTAGTTTCGCGAGGCCGATGGATCGGTTTCGGAGATGTTAAACTCATGTTTCTTATTGGCGTAGCGTTTGGCTATCCGTTCGGAGTTTTGACAGCCATCGCTTCCATTTGGCTAGCGGCCGCTACCGGCGTTACGTTCATAGCGGTAGGCAAAGCTACGGGAAAGTCCGCTTTGCCGTTCGGGTCATTCCTGGCAGGCGTATCTATAGTCTATATTATTTTTTTCAATGAAATCCAAATATTCCGCTGGTACTTCTAATATCCCGATGCAAGCCATCGTTGTCGTTGCTTTGATGGCTACGATGTTCCTTACGAGCAGATCCCAATCCGCCGAAGCTCAACTTATCATTCTGTCATCTGATCAAGAACGGATTTTCCAGGGTGAGGTAACCGAGGATATGGTTGTTCTCGATGCGCTCGATGCTTCAGCTCGCGCGGGCGATATTCCGCTTTCATTTACCATTGATGAGGTTCGTGATGCGACCATCATTACACAATTTGACGGCCACGATGCAGGGGGCACCATTCGGTTTTTTATAAACTCAAACCTTATTGATGGCCATAAAATTCATTCTATTCCTTTACGCTCCGGGGATGTCATAACGGTTAAAATTTTCTAAATGCGCACTGTCGACAGTACTAGCAAAAAATTATCCTCGCCGAAAAACACAGCGGGACTTGCCCGCCTGAGTTTCCCGAAGGGAAAGTCTGGCGGGTTTACACTCATCGAAGTATTGGTAGTGGCTTCAATTACCATCGTTATCACCGGCTTTTTGATGGTCAATTTCTCCGAAACAAAACTCAACCTTGATCACACGATGAATCTCGTGGTAGCGGATATCCGCGATACTCAAACCAAAGCAATAACTTCAGCGACATACAATAGTACCTTGCGGTGCGGGTACGGGGTGTCATATGTTAATGCTACCGCGTTTAAGATATATACGAGTCCTACCGCGTCAAATGCCTGTTCGACCTATAATCGGAATTATGAAGTGACTGATGTCATAGCTCGTTCTGTCGCCATTCGCGATCAAGGTGTGGAATTCCGCAGTTCATTTTCCGATATTTTTTTTGAGCCGCCCGATCCCGCAACCTTTATTAATAATATTGCCGGGTTAAGTACGCCACCGGCCCAGATCGTTATTCGTCGGGCTGGTGCCGATTGCGCCACCAGTCCGGGAAGCTGTCGAATTATTTGTGTTTATCCCTCGAGTCGAATCGATACAGCAACAGGCGCTACATGTCCATAATGAATAACCAATGTGAAAACCGATGGTTTGCCCGCCAGAATCGAGCACATAAAAATGTGTGCTTTGACTCAAGTGGATTTACGCTTGTTGAGGCGCTGGTTGCGCTGACGATACTTTCCGTCGCCATCGTGCCGGCATATGCGCTTTCAACTTCATCGGTTGGTATTGCCTATTCCATCAGGAATAATGTTATTGCGGCGGGATTGGCCCAGGAAGGGATTGAGGTGATACGGGCGACTCGTGATTCAAATTGGTTCGTCGGTTCTGCTTTTGATACCAATCTTGCCGACGGCGACTATGAGCTGCAATGGGATTCGATTCCACCCTTTTCTATCTATCAAGACCGTTTTCTTTATCGCGGAATACAAGGGAAATACCGCATCAACCCGGGAGGCTCTTCAATCCAAACCATTTATAAAAGAAAAGTGAGTATTCGGAAAATATCCAGCGTTGAATTAATGATAACTTCGGAAATTCTATGGACAGAAAGAAATAGAAGCCGGAGTTTTAAAGTGGAATCGCATTTATTTGATTGGAAATGAGACTATTTAAGAGTCATAAATTAAAGAATGATCAGCACGGGTTCAGCCTCATTGAGGTTCTGATATCAGTATTTGTATTCTCGGTGATCGTAATTGCTATCGGCGGTATTTTTACCCAGATTCTTGCCCTTCAGCGTCGCGGCGCGGGAGCGCAAAAAGTCCAGGAGAATACATTGTTTGCCCTCGAGCTTATGGCACGTGAAATTCGGGTGAGCAAGATTGACAATCAGGATGCTCCTCTTTGCGATCGCACAACGCTCACTATCGTACACCCCGTGAACGGCACGGTGATTTATTCGACGTCCGGCGGACTGGTCCAGCGCCAAGCCGGAGGAACGGTTACGACTATCACCTCCGCGGATGTCAATTTCAGCCGTCTTAATTTCTGCGTCCTTGGCACGACCGTAACCGTTACCGTGGGGGATCAAAAGCAGGCTCGGGTGGGGATTATCATGCAAGCGAGTAGTCGAGCAACTCGTCCCGAAGATACGATTGTGTTTGATCTCGAAACGACCGTCATATCGCGCGATAATGCTATTGAATTTAGTAACTAATATGAAGAATTCCCAACAAGGTTCCATTATCATCTTTTCTCTCCTCCTCCTCGCAAGTATTCTTGCTATTGCGCTAACCTTAGCCAGTGTTTTTATTCCGAAGGTGAGATCAATTGCGGAAGCTGGCAACTCCACTCGTGCCATCTATGCCGCAGATACCGCAACGGAGGTATGCCTGTACGAAGCGCGCAATCAGCCTGCCAGCGCCGTTGCGCGGCCGCTTTTGACTAATGGAGCCATATTTACCATAGCAAGTCTTTCGGCGAGCCCGGTCGATGTTAGCGCTGACTGTCGGCCATTGGGTTCCACGACGTTTAAGTTTCGAGCGCTCGGCACTTTCAACGGGGTGAGTCGCGCTCTTGAAATCGGCCAGTAAAATGGTATAATGTAGGGGTATTTTTGAAACCTCTATGAACCGTACTCACGCTCAACGGCGCATTAAAAAGCTTAAGGAAACGATCAATTATCACCGGCGCCAGTATCATGTTTTGGATCGCCAGGAAATCTCGGATGAAGCGCTCGACTCCTTGAAGAAGGAGCTTTTTGATTTAGAGCAGGAATTTCCGGATCTTGTCACATCTGATTCTCCAACACAGCGCGTGGGGGGAGAACCGCTTAAGAAATTTGATAAGGTAGAACATCGTGAACGCATGCTTTCCCTCAACGACGCCTTTAGTCAGGACGACATGGTTGAGTGGGAAGAGCGCGTGAAGCGAATCGATCCGCATGCTACGGCGGGGGGATTTTATTGTGAATTAAAAATCGACGGCTTGGCAATGGAACTGTGGTATCGCAAGGGATCGCTCGCCATCGGCGCGACGCGCGGCAATGGCGTGATCGGAGAGGATGTAACCCAAAATTTAAAAACCGTGGAGGCTATTCCCCTGACGATTAACGATGCGCGCTCGGAGGTGATCGTGCGCGGCGAAGTGTTTATCACTAAAAAAGATTTTCAACGCATCAATAATGAACAGGCAAAAAAAGGGGAAGCTACATACGCCAATCCGCGCAACTTAGCGGCGGGTTCGGTTCGCCAGCTCAATCCGAAGGTTACTATTTCTCGCCGGCTGGACTCGTATGCCTATTCGCTCGTGACCGATCTCGGGCAAAAAACCCACGAAAAGGAACACGAAACATTAAAGAAGCTTGGCTTTAAGACAAACACCCATAATAAATTCACCAGAACTCTGAAAGAGGTGCAGGAATTCCGAGACTACTGGGAGAAGCATCGCGAGAGTCTGCCCTATGAAATCGACGGTATCGTCGTCATCGTAAATGACAACCCAATGTTTAAAAAGCTTGGCGCGATCGGTAAGACGCCGCGTGGCGCCATCGCGTATAAATTCTCGCCTCGGGAGTCAACCACCACCGTAAATGATATTATCGTGAGTGTGGGCCGCACCGGTACGCTTACGCCACTGGCCATACTTGAACCGGTCGAAATCGGCGGCACGCGCGTCTCGCGAGCTACGCTCCACAACATTGATGAGATACAACGGCTGGGAGTAAAGATTGGCGATACGGTTGTCGTGGGCCGCGCCGGGGACGTCATTCCTGATATTAAGAAAGTTCTTGTAGAATTTCGCACTGGCAAGGAGAAAGATTTTCGTATGCCTGCGAAGTGTCCGGTTTGTAACCAACCCGTTCGACAAGCTCAAGGCGAGGTTGCGGTGAAATGTGTCAATAAAGAATGTCCCGCCTTGCGTCGCGAAGCCATCTTTCATGTTGTCACGCGAAGCGCGTTTGATATTGACGGTATCGGACCCAAGATCATTGACCAGCTCATGGACGCTGGCCTTGTTCAAGACTCGGCTGATCTCTTTGCGCTCAAGAAAGAGGAGCTGTTGAATCTCGAACGCTTTGGAGAAAGATCCGCCCAAAACGCAGTTAATGCCATCAAATCGCGAAAAGAAATATCTCTCAATCATTTTATCTACGCTCTGGGTATCGATCATGTGGGGGAGGAAACCGCCTCTGATCTGGCGCGGCGATTTAGAACGATTGAAAACTTACGCAACGCCTCGCCCGGTGACCTGCATGCAATTCCCGATATCGGTCCCGTAGTGTCAGAAAGCATCTATGCGTGGTTTAAGCGCGGCCATAATCAAAAACTTGTTGATAAATTTTTAAAACTTGGCGTGATGGTGTCAGAAGAAAAAGCAAAAAAGGGGTCGTCCCGGCTGACTGGCAAGACGTTTGTGCTCACGGGGACTCTTGAATCCATGAGCCGCGATCAAGCTAAAGAGCATATCCGCGAATTGGGCGGCGATGTTTCATCGTCTGTTTCCAAAGAAACCGACTATGTGGTTGCCGGCGCGGAACCTGGCTCCAAATATGACAAGGCAAAGAAACTGGGCGTCACCATTCTCGATGAAGCCGCATTCTCAAAACTCATAAAATGACTCCTTTTTTATTAGAAAAAACTATGATAGGTTGTAAGAGGTCGTTTCTATAATTTCATTATGCTTTCCGATAAGGATGTCCAACATATTGCCACGCTGGCGCGCATCAAGCTGACGAGCCAAGAAGAAGAAAAGTTCAAAAAAGATCTTTCTTCGATCTTGGATTACATTGAAACACTCAAACGGGTGGATACGGAACGGGTGGCGCCACTCTATCAAATAACCGGCTTAGAGAATGCTCTCCGTCCTGATGAGCCGCGCCCGTCATTTACCATGGATGAGAAACTCGACAGGTTGTTAATCGGCCAGGCACCGGATGTCAGGGGTCATTTTGTAAAGGTTAAGCCAGTTTTGAGAAAATAATGGCAGACATCGGACACACTATCGAATCCGCTCGCGAGGGCATTGCCGCAGGCAGTTTTTCGGCGCGGGAAATTTTTGATGAGTATCGAAAAAAGATCGAGGAAAAGAAAGATTTGAATGCATATCTTTCCACTTTTAAATTCGCAGAGCATGGGGGGGGCGATTTAGCGGGGGTACCATGCGCTATTAAGGACAACATGCTGATAGAAGGGGAAATTGCCACCGCCGGATCAAAGATTCTGGAGAACTATGTTTCGGCATACAACGCGACGGCGGTCAAGAGATTAAAAGAAGCCGGCGTTTCATTTCTGGGAAAAACAAACATGGATGAATTTGCCATGGGATCGTCCACGGAAAACTCCGCCTTCGGCATGGTAAAAAACCCGTTGGATATTTCCCGGGTTCCGGGCGGTTCTTCCGGCGGATCGGCGGCGGCCGTGGCGGCGGATCTTTGTGTCTTCGCGCTTGGTTCTGATACCGGTGGTTCGATTCGTCAACCGGCCGCGTTCTGTGGCGTGGTGGGATTAAAACCTACCTACGGTCGGGTGTCTCGCCACGGGTTGATTGCCATGGCTTCTTCGCTGGATCAGATCGGACCGATTACGAAAACCGTGGCCGATGCGGCATCAATTATGAATGTCATTGCCGGCCATGATATATTCGATTCGACAACGGTTTCTCAAGAGGTGCTTGATTTCACCAGAAATTTAGAAAAAGATATCAAAGGATTGCGCGTAGGCGTGCCCAAGGAGTTTTTTGGAGGAGGATTGAATAAAGAAGTGTCAGCGAAGGTTCTGGCTTCCATTGAACTGCTTCGGGAAGCGGGAGCGACTATTCATGAGATATCATTACCCCACACAGAGTACGCTCTGGCGGTGTACTACATTGTTATGCCGTCTGAAGTATCGGCAAATCTTGCCCGCTTTGATGGCATCCGTTACGGCCATTCGTCACAGAAGGGGGAGGCGCTCCTTGATACGTATCTGGCATCTCGCGCGGAAGGCTTTGGCGCCGAACCGAAGCGTCGAATCATGCTCGGCACGTATGCGCTTTCTTCCGGGTACTATGATGCTTATTACCTGAAGGCCCAGAAAGTCCGAGCGCTGATTAAAAAAGATTTTGATGAAGCATTCAGTCCGTCGGCTGACGGAGTAGACGTGATTGTAGGTCCCACTGCTCCGACCGTAGCGTTTAAAGCTGGCGAGAAATCGGAAGATCCTCTGGCGATGTATCTTTCCGATATATATACGGTACCGGTAAATCTGGCCGGTTTGCCGGCAATCTCCATTCCGTGTGGAATGGGGTCCGAAAGCAATCTGCCCGTAGGATTTCAAATTATCGGTAAACTTTTTGACGAGGGAACCGTCCTGCAAGTGGCGGCGAACCTCGAACGAGCGCTTACATGACTAACCTCAACCTAAATCCCAACGCGATGCTTACCGAGGCGTTTAGCCTCGCCTATCCAGGAATCGATCACGTTCTCGTCGCCACGCGAGACGGACTACTGAAAGGCTATGCGGCTTTCAACGTCGCTTCCGCCGGTTTTGGCGAGTATCGTCTGGGCGACATTAACGCAGGGGACTGGATACACGGCTTGCCGTATAATTTCGTAGAGATACTGAAGACTATTTCCTTTTTCGTTTCACTTATTCTTGTGATTCTTTTTATGTCAATCTGGCTTCGTTTGAGGCCGCTCAATCAGAAAGAATCTTCGCTTGCGGGGCTTGTAAGCGAGATCAGCCCGCCCCGCCATGGCGGGGGAGGTCCGATGATATCGCGCTGGGAAGAAATTATGAGGCATATGGATTCGGTCAAGGAGGCCGAGTGGAAGTTTGCAATTATAGAAGCGGATAAGTTGATCGAGCAGGTTTTAAAGAAAAGCGGATTTCCCGGCGATACGCTGGGGGAGAGATTAACGCTTATAAATCAAGATCAGCTTCAGAGTCTCAACAGCCTTTGGGAAGCTCATAAGGTTCGAAATCACATAGCGCATGACTTCAACTATTTTCTCCGCTATACTGAAGCCAAGCGTGCCGTTGATCAATATCGGATGGCGTTGAAAGAGCTGGGGGCAATATAACGATGGATACCCTTCGAAAACTCATCATAGCCATCCTCATCGCCGTCGCCATCATTGGCGGCGCTTTTGGCGCATATTCGCTTATGTACGCAGGCAAAATATTTCCTCGTGTCTCAATGGGAATTGTTCCCGTAGGCAGCTTAAACCGTGTCGATGCGGTACGAGTCGTCGAAAATCATCTGCAATCTTTTCGCGAGCAAGGCGTGATTTTGCAGGTGGGGGAAAAGTCAGAATCCATTCCTTTAGACGAAATTAACGCAGATATGGGTGCGGAAATGCTCGTCGCTCGCGCTTTTGCCGTAGGTCGGGAAGGAGATTGGCGTATTCAGTTGTGGGCTCGGTTGCGCGCCCCATTTCTAAACACCTCTACGGAGGCGGAGCTTGCAATAAATGCGGAAGCGTTACGGGAACAAATTAATGCTATCGCGGAAATTTTTGATAATCCAGGTAAAGACATTCGATTTAAAATTGAAGGAACGCAGGTCGCGGTTTTAACCGATACAAAAGTGGGGCAAATTATCAATCGTGTTCAAGCAGTGGCGGCGACGAAGGCATCAATGGAACAGCTCAGTCTGATGCCCATCGTTCTTACGCTTCAAGATGATATACCGGTACGCAATTCGGCATCAATTACGGAAGCTCAACGCCAAGCTAAGCGGATACTTGCCGCCCCTTTACAGCTCCAAGCTGAAACTGAATCATTTACCATTTCCCAATCTCAACTGGGCCAATGGATTAAATCCGGTTCCGATGAGAATAATTTGGTGCCGGCCGCTGATCGAGAAGGGATTGCGCGGTATGTCACCACTTTAGCGAGTCAGCTGAATATAGCGGCTCAACGGCCGGTGATACGAATCGAAGACGGAAAAGTATCGGAATTCAAGCCGCCTCGTTCAGGACAAGCACTTGAGGAGGACCGCACGATTGATCTTATCATTGCCGAGATAGAGCTTCGCCGCACGAAGCCGGCTTCCAAGACCGCGATTGTGATGCCGATAAAAACAACGAAGCCGGTTTCCAATGTGATTAACGGACCCCAGGGCATTGTCGAACTGCTTGGTAAAGCCACTACCACATTTGCGGGCAGTCCGGCTAATCGCAGGAGCAATATTCAAAACGGCGTCCGCTTCTTATCGGGCATATTGGTGCCACCCGGAGAAGAATTTTCGACGATTAAAACGCTGGGCACAGTCGACAATACCACCGGATATCTTCCCGAACTTGTAATTAAAGAGAATCGGACGATTCCTGAATTTGGCGGAGGATTGTGCCAAGTTTCGACAACGCTTTTCCGCGCCATTCTCAATGCGGGACTACCGATTACTGCCCGCCAAAACCACAGTTATCGAGTCTCATATTATGAGAAGGACGGCGCCGGCCGCTATATCGGTCCCGGTCTTGATGCGACGATCTACCAGCCTAATCCGGACCTCAAATTCAAAAATGATACCGGCGCTACCATCCTTATATATGCGTATGTGCTTCGAGATACGTTAACGTTTGAACTGTACGGCACGCATGATGGGCGTAAGGCAAGCATAAAAGGTCCGACGCTTCTTAGTACTATTCCCGCAGGAGATCCGATCTATGCAGAGACGGATACTTTGCTGGCGGGAGTGACCAAGCAGATTGAAACAGCGCATGCCGGAGGCAGTGCCGTGGCCATTTACTCCGTCACGTATCCGGACGGCAAAGTGAAGACCCAGGAATTCAGGAGTTATTATCGTCGCTGGCCGGCCCGATATCTTGTAGGCACGGGCGGCGTGACGCCTTCCTCTTCTCCGGCGCCATCAGTTACTCCTACGTCAGCTTTCTAGGTTTATCAACATTCTCTCTTCATAGTTTCTGAAATGTTGTATAATAGTGGATATCGCGGGCGAGAGCAGTTACTTTTTCTCTCGAACGCCCAAACTATGAAAAAACAATATTTGTGGGGAGTGGTTGCGATAGCGGCACTGGTTGCTTTCTGGGCAATACAGCAGAAGGACGGTTCTATAAAGAATATCGTAGATAATCTCAACTTAGGCCCATTGATTTTAGTCTCTTCTTCTCCGACTCCAAGCGTATCCACAGGTGCAACACCGAAGTCTTCGGTAAAAGTAACTCCTAAAATAACGGTGTCCCCCGGTACGTATGGCCAGCTTGTTGATCAGTATGTCGGAAAGCGGATTCAATTTGATCAATACTGTCAGGCAAATCCAAGAAGCGCTACATTTAAGAACGGTACCACAATCATGCTCGATAATCGTTCCGGCGACGCGCGCATTGTTACGGTGGGAGGGGTTCAGTATTCTCTGGGCGGCTACGGGTACAAACTTATAACCCTTAACAGTGTCGTGTTACCCAAGACTCTCAATCTTAACTGTGGCGCGGCCGTGAATGTCGGCCAGATTCTATTGCAGAAGTAGAAAAACTTTTTTGCTCCTGTCTGTATTAAATCAACCCCGCCCTCACGTGAGGGCGGGGTTGATTGTTGCCCCTCCACTTCTTTTTGAAGTTCTCGCAGGTATCCTTCCCAGAGCAACTCGGCTTGCCCATGGCAACTCATGGTAACGTAGTGGGTATTATGCAAATAGTGTGTTGCGGGGCCGGGATTCGAACCCGGAACTCAGGGTTATGAGCCCTGCAAGATGCCGTTTCTCTACCCCGCGATATAATAACCCAGTGATTATATCCTATTAGATTATTACTGGCAAGCTGTATTTGTTGAAAAAACCCAGGCTTTCATGTAGAATTCAGGTGCTTTATGTATGATATGCCGGTGTAGTTCAACGGTTAGAACGGGTCACTCATAACGACCAGACGAAAGTTCGACTCTTTCCACCGGCACCAGAAAGGAATTCGCATTGGCGGTTTCGCATTTTGGGGGAAGAAATTTTTAATCAATGAATGAAATTACTACCCTCACGAAGCTCAAAAAGACGCTCAAGCCGCATACGGCCACGCTCGTCGGTGGCGTTTTTGATCTGTTTCATGTCGGGCATCTTCGCTATCTACGGAAGTGTAGCGAAGTTGGACGACCTCTTGTCGTGATTGTTCAAACGGACAAAACAGTTAGGGTTCGAAAGGGATTTAATCGCCCTATTATAAGTGAGAAACGTCGCGCTGAAATTGTCGCAGCGCTCGGTTTCGTTGATTTTGTTTTGATTTTGGACAAACCTTCTCACTACGAAAAATATTTGGAAGTTATCAAACCACGAAATTATGTTTTCTCGAAAGAGACGATGAAGTATAGAAAATATCGCGCTCGATTGATTAACGATAAATTTCCGAATATTAGAGTAGTCTTTCTTGAAAAGGATGTACGCCGCTCCAGTACAAGTTTTTTGGCCAAGCAGATACTGGCACAGCGCGATTACTCTAAAATTAAAAATCCAGTTGTCCGACGCTTGTATTTTCTTGCCGATCATAGCAATGCGTCTATCGGAAAAATCTCCGCGCTCATTACTTCGCAAGGAAAAATTATCGCGGAATCGGATAATGTTGAGAGCAAAGATATACACGCCGAGCATATTGTCATCAAGAAAGCCAAATCTCAAGGCGTTGATTTGAGGGAAGTAAAACTTTATATTCTCATCCCCCCGTGTATTCTTTGCTCTCAAGAAATACTTAAAAATAAAATTACCGAGGTGTATTATTTGCATCCTTATGGAAATGATGACGGAATTAAGCTTTTGCATAAACATGGAATTAAAGTTAAAAAGTTAAAGTAGTTGCCAAAGAAAAACAGCCTATTCGGACCAATTCAAGAATACTGCGTCATTCAAGCTTTTAAGTTGTAAAATTCTGATATTTCCGATACAGTGAGCATGGCTTTTTTGAACATTTGCCAATTTTGCCAATAAGGAGGCAAACATGATTACTGGTGAGACGTGCAAGAATTGCGGACATCCCGACCACGATCACTCGAACGGTTACTGCCACTGGCGGCAGCAAGGAGCTTCGCTGGCCTGCAACTGTACCGCTTTCGTGTCGCCTACGGCGGAAGCTGTTGCCGCTCTGCCGCGCGATGAGCAAGAAGTGCTCGCCTGCGCCAACCACCTCGGGATCGATCCCAAACGCATCTCAAGGATCGAAACTACAACTGACGGCGGTGGCCACTTCACCGGACTGAAAGTCATCATTCACGTTTCCACTGGTCGACCGATCAGCGAGTGGGTGAAAACCAACATTCCGAAAGAGAAGGTCGGGTGGGTAACGAAATATCTCGCAGAGAGAGCTCCGGCAAAAGCATCGTGATTGTCCGGTGGTTCAGTACCAGACGGCACACGCCGTGCGCGGGGTCTCGTGGCTATGGCTCCGAGACCCTTTTCCATTTTTGAATTTGAAAAAACAATAATTTGCCGCCAAAGCAGTAAATTAGTACACTAATACTACGCATATTTCTTATATGACCAAGAAAAATCCTGATTATCAGTTTCATACTCTTGAATCCGGCTTGCGGTTGGTATCGGTTCCGATGAAAGGCACAAAGACTGTAGCAGTCTATGTTCTGGTGGGAACCGGATCAAAGTATGAGACGAAGGAAAACAACGGCATCGCTCATTTCCTCGAGCACATGGTGTTCAAGGGGACGATTAAGCGTCCGGGAAAAATGGACATCGCCCGCGAGCTTGATTCGTTCGGTGCCGAATACAATGCGTTTACGACCAAAGAATATACCGGTTACTATGCGAAGGCGAGTGCTTTGAAGCTCGATTCGCTCATGGACGTCGTGTTCGATATTTATCTCAACTCTAAGCTAGACGATGCCGATATCCAGACGGAGAAAGGCGTCATCATTGAAGAAATCAATATGTGTAATGATGTTCCGTCACGGCATATCGGCGATCTCTTTGAACGGCTTTTGTACGGCGATCAGCCGGCCGGATGGGATATTGCCGGCACTAAAGAAATTATTAAAAAGCTGGAGCGGAAAGATTTCACGGGATACTTTAATACGCACTACATCGCGGAAAATACCGTAGTCGCCGTAGCCGGGAATATCAAGCCGGATGACGTGCGAGAAAAAGCGGAACGGTATTCTTCTACGATTCGCCATGGTTCCTCGGTGATCAAGCCTGCCACGAAAGAGTTTCAAGAAAAGCCCGCACTTTTGCTTGAATATAAGAAGACTGACCAGACCACCTTTGATCTTGGATTTAGGGCGTATCATATGTATGACAAAAAAAAGTATGCCCTTGGGTTACTCGGTGTTATTTTGGGCGGGGGAGCGAGTTCGCGCTTGTGGGAAGAAGTTCGTGAGAAGCGCGGCTTGGCGTATTCGGTCCGCGCTGGCCAACATTGCTACACCGATTCCGGCTATTTCTGTGTGAGTGCCGGAGTAAATAATGAAAAAGTGCTGGAATCGATCGAGGTTATATTGGCAGAAATCCGCAAGATGAAGAAGGAAGGGATTACGACGCAGGAACTCCAGCAGGCGAAAGATCAGATTGCCGGTCACATGGCCCTGTCGCTTGAAGAATCAGATAATATCGCCGAGTCATACGCCGAATCAGTCTTATTTGAAAATCGTGTTTTGACGCCGGAGGAGGAATTGGATAAGATTAAATTAGTAACACGCGATGAGGTTATCGAAGTGGCACGCGAAGTATTTGATGAAAAAAACCTCAACATGGCTCTCATAGGTCCCTTCAAAGATGAAGAGCCGTTTAGGCAACTATTAAAAATATAACATGGCCGACCAGAATCATATCCACGTAGAGATCTCAACGGCAAGTATTTTTAGGGTTATCCTTATCGTGCTTTTCTTTGTCCTGCTCTATCTCTTGAAGGACATTCTTATCATCCTATTTTTCGCGATCATTATTGCATCGGGTATTTCGCCATTCGCCACCTGGCTTGAGAAGAAGGGGATCGGCCGCCTTTGGGGAGTTCTTCTATTATATCTAACTGTTTTTGGCCTTTTTGCGTTCGTTCTTTCGCTCATTATTCCGTTTGTTTCTCAAGAATTATCACAACTGACAACCGTATTTCCAAAAATCGTGGAGAGGCTCTCTTCATCTCTCGATACCGTACAACAAGGCTCTCCCGGCTATTTTGATTTTGTCGGCGAGATACAGAATATACTCGATGTGTTTAGTAACTATCTCCAGCAGTTCTCGCAATCAGCGATCGGATTTATTATCAGTGTATTCGGCGGCATTTTCTCGTTCGTAGGAATTATTATTATCTCGTTCTATCTTTCGGTGATGAAGCGCGGAGTAGAGGGCTTCCTTTCCTCGGTTGTTCCCGAGAAATATGAAGCGTACGCTATTAATCTTTGGGAGCGTTCCGAGCAGAAGGTGGGGCGATGGCTCCAAGGGCAGATGCTCTTGGCGCTTATCGTCGGGCTCATGGTGTACGTTATCCTTTCATTGATGGGCGTAAAATTTGCGCTTGTATTCGGCATTCTCTCAATGATTCTTGAGATTGTGCCCGTTGCCGGCCCGGTACTGGCAGCCATTCCGGCCGTGGTGTTTGCATTCTTGCAGAATCCGACGCTAGGCCTGTGGGTGCTCGGCGTATTCATTGCCGTCCAACAGATTGAAAATCACATACTTGTTCCACTAGTGCTCGGAAAGACCACCGGCCTCAATCCGGTTGTGGTCATCCTCGCATTGCTTATTGGCGCGAAGCTTGCCGGAATTCCGGGAGCTATCTTGGGCGTTCCGCTTGCAACCATTATCGTCGAAATGATTGATGATCTGGCGAAGCATAAGGAATCTCGCCGCGTTGCGGCATGATATGCTGTACGTAGTCGCAACACCGATTGGAAATCTTGATGATCTCTCCGTCCGAGCCGTGAGCGCATTGCATGCAGCTGACCTCATTATCGCTGAAGATACGCGCGTTACGCGAGTTCTCCTGGATCGATACAACATCAAGAAGGAAATTGTCAGCTACCATCAGCACAGCACCCTTCGGAAAATCGATACAATTATCGGGCTCTTGAGCGAAGGCAAGAAATTGGCACTCGTATCAGACGCAGGGACTCCGGGAATCAACGATCCGGGCGCATTCTTAATCCAGAAAATTTTGGAAGCATTACCCAATCTTCGAATTGTTCCCATTCCTGGCGCAAATGCCGCCACCGCCGCGTTGAGCGTAAGTGGTTTCCCCGCCGATACCTTTACCTACTTGGGATTTCCGCCGCACAAGAAAGGTCGGCAAACCTTTTTTAAAGAGATTGCACTGCATCCAGAGACGCTTGTTTTTTACGAGTCAAAGCATAGAATGGTGAAAGCTTTGGAAGCTTTAAAGAGCGTATCCCACTTGGGGGAGCGGCCGATCATGGTTGCTCGGGAGCTGACGAAGCAATTTGAAACAATTTATCGCGGTACGGTTGAGGAGGTAACGCATAAACTTCAAAAAGACAATCTCCTTGGTGAGTTTGTAATCGTCATCGGACCCGGCTACAAAAAGAAACATGTCGAAGAATAAATTTTATATCACTACGACCCTCCCTTATGTAAATGCCGATCCGCATATCGGTTTCGCTTTGGAATTGATTCAGGCAGATGTTATTGCGCGGCATCACCGGCAACGAGGTGCCGAGGTGATGTTTAATACTGGAACCGATGAACATGGCCTTAAGATTTACCGCAATGCTCTTGAAGCTGGAAAAGATCCACAAATCTACGCGAATGAATATGCTGGGCGTTTCTCGGAATTAACTAAAGCTTTGAATGTTTCAACGACACTTTTTATTCGAACTACCGACGCACATCATGAAAAAGCAGCGCAAGAATTTTGGCGACGATGTTTGCATAACGGCGATATCTACAAAAAAAACTATAAAATAAAATACTGCGTGGGGTGCGAATTAGAAAAAACGGACTCGGAATTAGTTAAGGGATATTGTCCGATTCATCCGAACTTACAGCTTGAAACAATCGAAGAGGAGAACTATTTTTTTCGATTTTCAAAATATCAGCAACCCCTACTCGAATTATATGAAGAACATTCTGATTTTGTGTTGCCCAGCTTTCGTTCTCAAGAGATAAAGAATTTTGTTAAACAAGGATTGAATGACTTCAGCATCTCTCGACTAAAATTAAAAATGCCGTGGGGAATTCCAGTCCCAGATGACCAGGAACAGGTAATGTATGTTTGGTTTGATGCGCTCGTTAACTATATTTCGACACTTGGTTGGCCGGAAGATGAGAAGACTTTTCTAGAATTTTGGCCAGGGGTTCAAATTGCCGGCAAGGATAATTTACGGCAACAGTCCGCGATTTGGCAGGCAATGCTTATGTCGGCCGGCCTACCGGCGTCAAAACAAATTCTTATTCACGGATTTATTACCGCAGACGGGCAGAAAATATCCAAAAGCCTCGGTAATGTTATCGATCCATTTGAAGTTGTTCAAAAAAACGGCGCTGATGTTGTGCGCTATTACTTATTGCGAGAAATTCCTTCAGGAGACGATGGTGATTTCTCGCATAAAAATTTAGAGAGCCGTTACAATAGCGATCTTGCAAATGGACTTGGTAATTTTACTGCTCGCGTGCTGACGCTCGCCGCAAAAGAAACATTCTTCGAAAAAGAAAAAGTAACTGAAAAAGTTGAATTTAAAATCAAGGAGACGAAAGCGGTTGTTGATGAAAAGATACGACAGTTCAAACTTCACGAAGCACTTGCGCACATTTGGGAATTGCTAGCATTCGGAGACGCATATGTAAATGAAACACAGGCATGGAAACGCGAAGACAAGAATGTCATTTTCAGCCTTGTCACATTATTGGACAATGTAGCGTTTCTGCTCCAATCGTTTATGCCAGAAACTGCTGAAAAAATTACCAAGCGTATCGTTCGGGAAGGGAATACTCTCACGATCCAGCCAGGCGAAATATTGTTCCCGCGCCGAATATGAGATTAATCGATACGCATTGCCATCCTCAATCTTCCCAGTATGACGATGACAGGGAAGAGATGCTTCAACGGGCGCGCGAAGCTGGAGTCAGTTTGATTTGCGTCGGCACCGATTTAGAAATGTCACGAAAAGCAGTTGCGCTCGCTGATCAACATGCCGATGTATGGGCATCAGTCGGCTTGCATCCCAATGACAATTTAAATGAAGTGTATGATCAATCGCAATATAAATCACTCGCGCAACATCCAAAAGTTGTTGCGATTGGAGAAATTGGATTAGATTATTACCGAACGACCGAAGAAGAAAAAAAGAAATTTCAAAAAGAACGATTTCACCAACAACTTGCACTTGCTATCGAAATAAAGAAGCCAGTGATTATTCATTGCCGCGACCCGCTTCGCCTGCTTGGACGTGAGGCGAGCGCGCATCGGAATATGCAGGAGATTCTGAAATCCCGTGCGCATGAATTGCTTGGTGGTGTCATCCATAGCTTTACGGGAACATACGACGATGCAAAAAAGTACATTGAGCTCGGTTTTTGCATCGGCCTCAATGGCATTATTACCTTTGCTCGGCAGTACGATGAAATCGTTCAGAAGATTCCGTTAGAAAAAATTCTCGTAGAAACGGATTCACCGTATCTCGCGCCTGAACCACACCGTGGCAAGCGCAATGAGCCTGCTTATGTTTCGGAGGTCATTAAGCAAATAGGAGTTTTGCGCGGCGTATCTGACGAAGACATTATCGCTGTGACTTCAAGAACAGCTCAAACGCTCTTTGGCCTCGAATAAAGGAAACTATTCAGCTTTTGTAGGGTTTCTTCAAAAAAATAGTAACCTTTTATAATCTTATCCGACCGGCAACAAATGGCGTCATTGCTAGGAATGTCGGATCTTGAACTCTCATTTTTTCTTAAAGACACGCCTCACCCTTTCTTTTTAAGAGAAGACTCTTTAATTATCAACAGCCGTTCGTTGACGCTCTCTCGGATATGGGGGATAATGTACTTGTTCGGTCCGACATTCTTTGAAAACATTGGATATGTCGGGTAGTCGGCTATTAGGAAAGCTTTTGAAGGGTCATTCAAGTGACCTCGCAGGGATCAGACACAATCAAAAAGCAAACCGCCGCTCCCTCGCAGCTCTCCAAAGACAAAACGAGTCTCACCAGTGAAATGTCAGTACGAGAAGTTGCGGGGGAAACGTATATTGCTACCTCAATCTTGGCGCAGGAGTTTGGATACGATGCTGATCACATCGGACGCTTAGCGCGTCAGGGAAGAGTGAGAAATATCCGGGAAGACAAGCGATGGTTCGTATCGCGCAGTTCGCTGAAAGTGTACAAGGAAGTGACAGAGACTCAGCGAAGAGCCCGCGCGTTTGAAAGTGTCCAGGCATCTCGCAAGGTCTCAAAGAACGGTCTCCTTCGAAAGCCTATAACAGTTCCTTCACTAGCTCTTTTCCAGATAGCCGAACGAATTTGGGCAAGTAGGATAGACCTAAGATCATCACATGGTGGTTTCAGGCTTATCCTCCTTGCCCTTTTCATTTTTTGGAGCGTTGCCTTTACTCATAATGCAAGCGAACATACCGCCCGGATTTCTGAAGTGCTTCCGGCAAAGCGTTCTGATTTTTCAAATGACCCCGAGCGATCGCGCCAAGCATTTACAGAACCCTTGATGGCATTTGTGCAGAAGGCGAATATTCTGATTCCCTCGCCGCTGGTGAAAGGTACAGCGGTCCAAGCGTACACATGGCGCTCGCTTCTTGCCCAGCTCGAACAATTCAACGGATACTTCCTCAATCCCATTGACCGTGCAATGAGCACTCTTGTCCGCACCGTCGATCAAGAGCTTGCCGTGGGATCAAATGATATTCCTCGAATATTATCCTGGATACCGGATCGCAATCCTCGCAGAATCGCTATCAAAGATCCGAAGACATTCGGAAAGGAAAAACTGACCAACTCTCGCGCGGGAGATTTTGAATTTTTCGCATATTCCGGTATTGGGAATTTTAAAAATAGTGTGTTGAGCGGTATCGCGAATAGCCAGCCCGTATTCATTCCCGGACCTCAATTGCCACGCCGGGAGCCGAGCCAAGTCTCATTCGCTCTTAATGTAGATAATCCTGTTGGGTCCCTGCTTGCACGAACAACCGGTATGATTACAGATCGCATAGGGAGGTTCGCCGATGATACGTATGCGGCGCACCAGCTTTTTCTTGAACAGCAAGCTCGAACGGCCGATATAGCAAGTTTGTACCGCTCTCCGCAGAAAATTGCTCCCGCTCCTGTCGCTATTATTCGCGCTTCGGAACAGCTAGTCGCCTTTGCGATGGTCCAGAGAACTCCCATTGTTCCGCAGGCTCCTGCTGAGCAAACCCTCCCTGAACCTCTGCTCACCCAGCTGGAAGAATTTAATGGATATTTCTTGAATCCCATTGATAGTGTAATCAGCATAGTTGTCCGCACCATAGACCGGGAACTTTCGGTGAGGTCGCACGATGTTTCGCAAGTTTTTGCATGGGTGGTACGAGATTCTGCTCCCCGCAAGCGGCGCATTGCGGTTGACGATCCGCAAACATTCGGGAGGAGAACACTGGCGCTTCCCCATGTTGGCGATCTGGAACCTATAGCAACATCAGGATTGGAGGCTTTATCTCAAGGCATCGCGTACGTTCGACCAGCAATGCTCGTACGGCCTGCCGTTGCGTATCAGAGCTGGTCTGTTTCATTCGGAGTAGGCGGTTTTGCATCGCATCTTTCCGGGATGCGCAGTATTCTCACAGAGCATATCGTGGAAATGGCAGATGGGATATATGCTGTTCGCCACCATTTTCTGCCTCGGCAAGCTTCCATCACGGCTATTCTGAAATCGTTGCGCGTCTCGCTCTTGAGCACTCGTGCTCCAACGCCTGCGGCTTCTTTAACGTCTCCGCGGCTGTTTCCTCTCGCGGGTCCGATGGATGATTCGTCTCAAGCATTCTCGCTCTTCTCGCTGTTCGGGAGAGCTGCGCCGCGCCAGCAAGTGACATCTCCGGCATCAGCTCAATCTCGATCGCCGCAGCCGTCTCCCCAGCTTCTTACCGTGCAGCAGCGCAATGAGGTTAACGCATTGGTTCGCCGCACGGTGGGAGACGCGCTCGCCGCGTATGTGCCCCCCGCGGACTTCCGCAGTGAACTTGATGGGCTGAAAGTGGCGGTACGAGCACTCCAGCAGCGAGTTCCCGCTCCGCTTCAATTCACTGGGACAAACTATAGTTCGAATCTGAGCGGCGACAAGCTCACTGTTGATAGCGTGCAGATTGACGGGAATGCAATTACTGTGACCTCGGGGACTCTTGAATTGCCCTCACCGCTGAAAATCGGCGCGGTCGCATATAGTTGGCCGGGTGCCGATGGAAGCAGCGGACAAGCATTAACTACTGACGGATCAGGAGCTCTCGCCTGGACTACCATAAGTGGCGGCGGTGCGTCGCTTTCTTTAGATGAGACTGCGACCGGCTTCTGGGAGTTTCGCAATGGCGCCTCGGTATCTGCGCTTTTCGGTTCTGGGTTTGCCAGTATTTCAAATTGTAATGCTGAATCCCAGACGCTTCTATGGGACGCAACAACCGGCAAGTTCTCCTGCGGCGCTGATTCCGGCGCTGGCGCGGGGGCAGAATTCAAAACGGAAAAAAGCGGCGCTACCGTACTTTCAACAACAACAATTTTAAACTTTGATGATGGCAAATTCACACTGTCTGCTTCAGGCTCTACTGAAGCAGGAATCAATCTCGACTGGGGCGCCGGCGGCCCTGCTTCCCGATCGGCCAATGAGACTATCACTGGCTTTTGGACATTTCCAAATTTCTCCTCAACTGCCACGTTTGAGGCTCTGACGGTAAAAACAACTACTCTTTCATCAGACGGAGTAATCACCATCGGTGCGCCGGTATCAGTCTCAGGAAATTTTGAACTGACTAGCACTACCGCAAAATTTGGCGTAAACCCAGGCGGCGCTACCAATACCATGTTTGAAGTGGGGGGAACTGCCTCCATCTCCGACACGCTCACGTTGGCGGGGGGCATCATTTCATCGCATACCGCCTCTAATACCTTTCAGGGCTCTCTTGATCCGACTAAGGGCCTACATGCAGGCGGCAATGTGACGACTGCGGCGCAATTTATCGGTACTGGCGCAACGTCAAACTCATTCTCAGGTTCTCTCGATGTCTTAAAGGGCATTCGTGGTCTTGATATTACAGCTAATGGAAGGCTGAATGTTACAGGGAATATCCTTCAGGCAGGCGCTTCTACGTTAACCACGGGAACAGGCGCCGTAGCGCTCAAGGGTAATACAACGGCCGAATTAACTTTTACGAATACTGGCCTTGCCACCTTCAATGGCGGCGTATCGGTCTCCACGAACTTTGAATTAACCGGCAATACCAAGCTGGGCATCAACGTCACCAACACCAATCAAACCCTGGAAGTGGGGGGCACGGCAAGTATCTCCGGAGCGACGACATTTGGCTCTACCCTTGGGGTATTGGGGGCAACCACGCTAAGTTCAACCCTCGGGGTGACCGGACTTACCACCCTGACCGGAGGCGCTTCTGTCTCCTACAACCTTGATCTGGGCAGTGCCGCTAAGCTGGGCATCAACGTCACCAACACCAATCAGACCCTTGAAGTGGGCGGGACAGCCTCGATATCAGGCGCCGTGACTCTTAAAGGCGCTATCACCGGCGCTACCGGCTACAATGGCCTCGTCATCACCCCCGATACCGGCGTTATTACCACCGGCACGTGGAATGCCGCGGTCATCGATTCCACCTACGGCGGCACCGGCATCAACAATGGCAGCCGCACCATCACCCTCACTACCGGCAATATCACCTTGGCTCCTCCCGTTGGCGGCGCCACCCTCACCCTGGCCAACAACCTCACCACCATCAACAACAACCCCCTGACCTTCACCACGGCCGGCAGCACGAATGTGACCCTGCCCACCACCGGCACCCTCGCTGTTCTCGCTGCCAACACCTTCACCGGCCCGCAGACGTTCAACGGGGGCGCTTCCGTGAGTACGAACTTTGAAGTTCAAGGCAATGCCTCTGTCTCCGCCCTCTTTGGCTCTGCCTTCACTAGTATCTCTAACTGCAATACTGAATCTCAAACCTTGAACTGGAGTTCATCAACAGGCCGATTCTCCTGTTTGGCCGATGATACCGGCGGAGGTGGAGGCTCTTCTTTTTCCGGCATCGAAATCGCCGAATCAGACAGCGTCTTTGCCACCCATTATGGCTCCATTTCATTTGAAACCAACATGTTCAGAGTTGCTCAAGATGCCGGCGTTGCCTCAAAAGCATTTATCCGTCTCGATTGGACCACCGGCCCCGCTTCCCGTGCTTTCAATGAAACCATCACAGGATTATGGAAGTTCAGTGCCACTTCTAATCAATTTACAAATACTCTTGAGGTAGGAACTGCCTCTGTTTCAGCGTTTTTCCCCGCAGGCCTTACCGATTGCGATGCAGGCGTCGGCAACAAAGCATTGAACTGGAGTTTTGAAACCGGCAAGTTTGCCTGCACCGATGATGATACAGGCGGCGGCGGAGGAGCTTTAATTGAAGTTAAGGAAGGATTCTCCGGCGGCGGCACGAGCGTATCCTCGGTTTCTTTTGATGCAGATGCATTTAAGATATCTTTCTCTGGAACCGAGGCACTTGTCAGGTTGGACTATGCCACTGGTCCCGCATCCCGTGCCGCCAATGAGACCATTACCGGCTTCTGGGAGTTCCGCAACGGAGCATCTCTGTCAGGCGGGTCAAACGGTGTCCTGGCTGACCTCAATTCTACCGGTGACTTCATCGTGAAGCGCGGCGGCACGACGTATCTCACCATCACTGATGCCGGTCTCTTCACGTTTGACAATATCACGCTGGACACCAACACGATTGGCGCTCCTTCCGGCAATATCACTCTTGATTCCACCTCCGGTACCTTAGATGTCCAAGACAATGCGACGTTTGCCGGAACCTTGGGGGTAACCGGCCTCACCACCCTGACCGGAGGCGCCTCTGTATCCTACAACCTTGATCTGGGCAGTGCCGCCAAGCTAGGCATCAACGTCACCAACACCAATCAGACCCTTGAAGTGGGGGGAACTGCAAGTATCTCCGGAGTCTTTACGTCTACTAACACTGCCTCTAACTCATTTGCGGGATCATTGGAAATAACCAAGGGAATTGATGCCGACTCTCTCATCATTACCGGTGCTGGTCGCAATATCAGCTTTACTGGCGGCGGTACCAATACGCTCTCATCTACCGGAACTCTGCAGATTGGCGCTCATACATTGACCGGAGCAATTCTTGGCAATACCCAGGATATAACCGGGTTGGCTCAATTGACCGTAGATAACCTCGATCTTAATCTCAACACCATAACCACTACTGCCGGTGACCTTACCTTAGACGCTACTACGAATTTAATTATTCTTTCCGCCAACGCCTCCGTCTCATCAAACTTCGAGGTTGGCTCCAGCGATCTCTTCGTCAGCACGGTGGGCATCGGCGTGAACACCAGCAATATCACCGAGGCATTGGAAGTTGTCGGTTTGGCCTCCATCTCTGGTGACGTTCGCATCAACGGTAATGACATCCAAGGCAGTGACGGCATTGCCCGAGTAATCTTCACCGATGCCAATACCATCACCTTAACGGCTGCTACCAAGACTGACTTAATAGGCGATTTAGAGATTTCTGGCAATGATATTCAAGACTCAACCCAGAATATCAGAGTTACTTTCCAAACGGGTGGTACCCTGTTAACAGGTACAGCCTCAGTCTCCTCTAACTTCGAAGTGGGTGCCAATACCTTCAGGGTTCGAGGCAACATCGTATCCTTCGGTGTCGCAGCTTCTCACTCCATTACGGGGGATCTTCTCATCTCTTCAGGTCTTGGCGCCGCCTCGGTCTCCACCGGCACCCTTTGGGGCGCCTCCCTGTCCAACTGCGGTTCATCCAACAAACTGCAGTGGGATGCCGGCACCTTCAGTTGCGTAACTGATCAGACGGGGGGAGGATCGGCGCCATTCAAAGGCATCTCTGTCCGCGAAGGGATTGGCACCGGTACGTTCACTCATGTCGGTTCTATCCAATTTGATGCCAATATGTTCAATATCGACAATGCAACCACGGCATCATCTTCACTCGTCAGACTTGACTGGGTTACTGGCCCCGCATCGCGATCGGCAACTCAAGATATCACCGGTTTGTGGCGATTTACTGGCGGGGCGTCGTTTTCAACCAGTCCAACCAGCCTGTTGAATGTAGAAGGAAGCGTTACTACCAGCGGAGCGACGGCAATAGCGGGGATGTTCTCCAGTTTGAGCTTCTCCAACTCATTAGCGGGCGGATTTCAATTTGGGAACAGATTTATAAACACCATCTCGGGGAGTACGGCATCCGCATCAGAAATTGGCACGCTTATACGCATGACGGACAACACCACCCAGCCTAATACGGTTCGCGGCCTTGAAGTCCAGGCATGGTCGGGATCAAATGTCCTTGGCATAAATACCGGCATCGCCGCCTTTGGCAAGACGTTCGGGATTCACGCCGTCACCGATGGCCTTGCGGGAGGCAAGGCCCAGCCGGCGGCGGTGTTCGCTGATCTTGACAATGCCACAGCCGGCAACGCCATCAGGGCGTTCAGCGATAATGCCACTACGGCGGATTTGGCCTTGATATTTCAAACCGGAAGCGCCTACACTGGTGATGCGCTATCTCTTGACATAGCCTCCGGGTCGGGCACATTCACCGGCAACTTCATAAAAGCGCGACGCGGCGGTACGCAATTTGCCCACCTTGATGCCGAAGGAAATATGTTCGTCAGCTTACAGAATACAGGCTCATTCGCCGTCTGCCACGCAACTAACGGCGCCATTAATGACGAAGAGCTTACAGATTGCGCCAGCGGCCCGACTGCTGACTATATGGAAATGTATCCTGTTGAATCAGGCTCTGTGGAAGGAGATATTCTCGTCGCAAGTCCTACTGATTTTGCACTATCGTCGGCTGGAGACAGGATAGCTAAATTGATTAAATCCCCGATTCCTTACGATCCGAATATCATAGGCATCGTCTCAGTCGCTTCAACCGCAAATGATTTCAATAGCATTGGTTATAACATCAAACCGGAGGACAACCCCCAGCCCGTTGCTTTGTCCGGACGCGTAAAAGTAAAGGTATCTCTTGAAAACGGGTCCATCGCCGTCGGCGACAGGATTACCACGTCCGCCATACCCGGTGTTGGCATGAAGGCAACCGAGCCGGGGATGACCGTCGGCATCGCCCTGGAACCCTTCGGCCAGGCTCAGGGCGAGCCCATTGCCGAAGCTGCGCCGGAACAGGTCGGAAAAGTTATGGTTTTTGTAAACCCCGGTTTCTGGATACCTCCATCATCGCTGGCAGCAGATGAGAACGGGGTAAATCTGTCAGAACTATCCGCTGATCGGCTCGTGGCCGGCCTGGAGATGATCACGCCAAAAATTACAGCGAATGAACTGCTTGTCGATACTATCGGTGCGGCAATTGGGCAAGACATAGCGCTGAATCTGGCGGAAGACGGGAAATTTATCGTCAAGAATAACGAAGGAGAGAACACTATTACGTTTGACAGCCTTGGTAATGCCTTTTTTGCCGGTGAAATTACGGCAGGCAGTATCCGAGCAAACACAATTTCCGGCCTGGAGTTGATTACTGAACAGATCTCGCTATTATCCGATAAAATAGCCAGTGCATCGGCTCTGAAGGATGTAATTTCATTTGACGCCCCCGCATTATTTAATAGCGACGCTCGATTTGGCGCTATTGTTACTGTAAGCGGAGATCTAACCGTTAATGCAGGATTAACCGTCGCCGGAAGCGCATCATTCAAGGAATTGCATGCGTTCAGCATTGTCGCAGAAAATATTGAGAGTCCGATGCTGACGGTCATCGGCGATGAATTGAGGACGTTATCAAGCAAGAGTATTGCATTAGAGCCAAGAATAGTCGCGCTTGAGACCGGATTCGATGAACTAGCTAGTGCAAGCAACAGTTTTGATCCGACCCAAGATGTGAACTTGGGTGCCGGCCTGACCGTAGAAGGTTCTGCGGTATTCGAAGGCGGTTTGACCGTTACCCACATTGGTTCCGCCGGCGAGCTCGTGCTATTCAATAGCGATGTGAATTTCTTCGGGCGGCCGTATTTCAATGCTGATACCGGAGGATTTGCCGTGATTCCGAAGGGAGTAACTGATGTCAGTATTAGTTTCGAAGATGAATACCTGGAACAGCCGATTGTAAATACAACTATTACGTTCGAGGAAGCGAGTAATTCTGCCGAACTAGAGAGAGCGGTATTTGATAACGACATACGGTATCTGGTAACCAAGAAAAGCGTTCAAGGATTTACTATTGTCTTAAACAAGCCAGCGCCGGAAGCTATTTCTTTCAGCTGGATAGCGCTTGCGGTGAAGAACGCTAAAATAATCATTGCGCCGACCCCAACTCCGGAAATTACTCCAACCCCAACCCCAACTCCATCTCCGTCAGGTACACCCATTCCTTCAGGCACTCCAGAGCCATCCCCTACGCCCCAGCCAGAGGCCGGTCCGCCTCTGGCGGAAACCCCGACCCCGTCTATCTCCGAATCACCGACTCCTACTCCAACGCCCACCCCCACCCCAACCCCGGAGCCTACCCCATCGCCTACGCCTTCAGCTACTCCTGAACCTACTCCGTCCCTCACGCCAGAACCTATCTCAACACTATGAACATCCAGATAAAAAATCGAGGGTGGAAAGTATCGGTAGTGCTGGGTGCTATGTTTGTTCTTGCCGCGCTTAATATACTGACCCTCATTACTTGGAGAGGGGCGACTGCAACAGATTGTGACGTTGGCCATAATTTTATCAACCCGCGCTTTGAATGCGGTTTTAAGAATATCATCGATAAGAGAGAATATTCAGAACTGAAATCACAACTCCGTACTTATATTGAGCAGAAAGAAAATGAAGGCACGGTCAGCGACGTATCAATTTGGTTTCGAGATCTCGAAGCGGGACCGACCTTCGGGATTGACGAACGGGAAGATTTTGTTCCGGCAAGCTTATTGAAGCTTCCTTTGGTTATAACGTTCTTGGAAATGGCTGAAGATACTCCGGCATTGCTTCAACAAAGAATTACCTATGGAAATATCGTTGCGGGACCAAGTCAGGTATTCGCGCCCGGCGACCCATTACAAAAAGGCATGACCTATACCATCGATGAGCTCATTACGCATACGATGGTGTATTCGGATAATAATGCCGCTCAGCTCCTCTATGAGTATCTTCTCAGATATTATCCAGAAGCTCTTTCGGACACGTACCGCGACTTAGGCATCATCGACCCGGGAACCAATCTCAATATGGCTTCGGTCAATACGAAAGAATATGGCTCTATCTTCAGGATGCTCTACAATGTCTCATTTTTGGACGTAGAAATGTCTGAAAAGCTCTTGGCGCTTCTCGTAAGGTCTGATTTTAAAGATGGCATAGGAAGAGGTATTCCTGGAAATCTTGTGCTGGCAAATAAGTTCGGAGAACGTTCTGATCTGTCGGATAACCAAAGACAGCTCCATGATTGCGGAATTGTGTATTATCCGGGTAACCCGTACCAGTTATGCGTGATGACGCGAGGAGCAGATTTTAAAAACCTTCAAGAAATCATCGCTGAAATTTCCCGCATGGTCTATGAAGAAGTTGATTCGCGGCGAATTGCGTCAAGCCCTCAAAACTCGGATTTCTCTGTGAGAATGCTTAAAAATGCTCTTTCTGTCCTTGGACAGGCTTTTTGGACGCCAGCATCCGACATTTCGGCACGAAATCTTACTGCTTTGAATGCCAAAAATGCCATTTTTGACCCAAAAAGAGGGAATCTGGAATAATCCAGTAAAATCGCCAAAAAAATAACAAAAGTAATCCACACAATAAAAGAATCGAATGGTAAAATAAAGAGGTATTTATTATGAATTTTCTTATCCCAAAACGACGAACCATTAGGCAGCTTATCCGCATAACGCGAACCGTTATCGTTTTTGGGATACTCGCAGTGACCGTTTATTTTCCAGTAGGAGCCGGAATCGGAAAACTTCCAGTCGCGTTTGAATACACAGCCGAAGCAATTCAGGGCCGTATTGCTCAATTAACGGGGAAAGATATAAGTGTTCAGCCGGCTCACGCGGCGCTGGATACAAGAATTTATCTTACCATAGCCGACGGCACTTTAAGCGGTGCACAATCAAATGGTACTTGGACTGTTCCGCTGGATTGGAATCTAGCCAGCAATAGTATTGAAGTGATCGGTGGTGGCGGTGGTGGAGGAGATGGTACTACGGGCGTAGGTGCTGGTGGCGGTGGCGGAGGGGGATATGGAAAGATTACCAATCTTACTTTTGCGCCAGCTAGCACTTCTATACCGTTTAGTGTCGGAGCATCTGGTTCAGGAGGAGCTAGCACTGTCAAAGGTGGCAACGGCGGACATACTTGGTTTGGTAAATTAAATTTCAATGGCGCTAACGGTGGTTGCTTTTCGGCCGGCCCTACAATCTGTGTTTCAGCCGAAGGTGGTGAAGGTGGTCAAGGTTCTACTGCGCCGGCTAGTCTAGGCGGTATTGGGGGTAATACATCTAGCACTTCAGGAACTGTCGAATTTGCCGGAGGAAATGGCGGTGCGGGAAGTAGTACCGATGGTCAAGGCGGCGGCGGCGGCGCGGCCGGGCCAAACGGTATTGGGCGAATAGGCGGTGCTGGTTCAAGCGTTGAAGGTGGTGGTGGTGGCGGTTCAGGTGGCCTTTCTTCTACGGTTGGTCAAGCCAGTGGTCTTCCTAACGCCAGCCAAGGAGGAGATGGTGGCCACGGGTATGGAGGCACTGGCGGCGGCGACGGCGCTGCTACCCCGGCCAATGGCGCCGCCGGCACGGCGCCGGGAGCCGGCGGAGGAGGCGGAGATCAAACTACTACTACCACTGGTACCCTCGGTGGCAACGGCGCTGCCGGTCAGCAATGGGATTCTACACATGGCTCAGGAGGCGGTGGAGGAGGAGCCGGGGACAGCGGTGCATCCGGGGGTAGTGGAGGTAAATTTGGTGCCGGCGGCGGTGGAGGCACAACATGTTCCACCGCTCCTAATTGCCGAGGCGGTAACGGTCTTATTGTCATCACCTACCGGCCGATTACAGAGATTACGCCAACGGCTGTCGGCACACAGACAGCCAGTATTGATATACCGGCTGCTACCACCAATACTTACATCGGCGGCGCGTTTAAGCTTACGACGACCTCTACCACGACCGTAACCTCTATTGCGGTAACCGCTTCCACATCTTCAGGCGCAGTAACTGGTCTCGATGATGTAAAACTCTATTGGGATACAGCGGCGGCGTGTGACACGGCAGACCCTATCACGAGCGCGACGCTGTATAACACGGCATCAGCTAATTTTTCTGCGCTGAAGGCAACGATATCTGGCTCTACGGCGGTAACGGCGGGCACGCCCAAATGCTTTTATCCGACAATGGATGTCGGTACTACCGTTACCGATGGTTTGCGCTTCGATATTAAAATACAAGCGGACACTGATATCGTGACGGCGATCACGGAAGTCGGTACGTATCCTATAGAGATAACAGGGAAGACAACATTTAACACAGCGGCCCCGACTATTATTATTTCCGGCACCTGCCTTCAGTCGGACCAATCAACCGCCTGCTCGGATGCCGGTGCAAATCACAAGATACGCGTAGCAGTCGATGGAACGCTCAAGAGTGTTGTTGACGAAACGGTAGACGGGAGCTGGTCCATAGCTTCAGTCCCGGATGCGGCAACGGATTCCATTATCACGGTTTTCATAGAAGGCGAATCTGCTTCCTCAAGTCAGGCAGTTGCGGTGACGAAGTATTCTGGGGCCGGGAATATCGGTGGCATCGAGCTTATGCAAGCACATGTGAGTATCGGCAGTGACCAGAATAATACGATTACCAACGCCAATATAGCTCTGTACGACAGTTCGGTTTCAAGCAAGAGAACATTTTATGATGTGAGCGGTACGACGCTTACCGTGGATGTTGATACGAAGGTGCTCAATGATGAACTGTATATCAGTGCGGGCGATGTCTACCAACCGAATGCGGCTGGCGGGGATACAGTAACTGCTGGGCATATCGAGATCCGCGGCACGCTTACCGCTAACAGCAACTCATTTACGGCATCCGGTTCATGGGACGATAACGGCACGTTTACGGCGGATACCTCGACGCTTACTATGATGGGTATTTCTCAAACGCTCGACGCCAGTACGTTCAATAATCTCACTATTAACCCTTCTGCTGCCGGCACTATAACCGCCAGCGGCAGCTTTACCGTTTCCGGCACGCTTACCATGACCACCGGGACTCTTTCCATCCCTTCAGGTGCAACGATTACTCATTCAGGAGCAACATTCACTTTTACCGCGGGAACGATATCGGGCGCGGGAACGCTCAAAGAAACGGGTTCCGGATTTACATTCCCCACCGGCGGGACAATTTCGTCTATCCTGACCATGGATACGACCAACGGCAATCAAACGCTTTCGGCGCGCACCTACGGTGGTGCGGTGAATATTGACAACTCCGGCGCCACCAACGGCCGGACGGTGTCGCTCGGGGCTGGGGCGCACACATATTCAAGTGCGCTGACCATCCTTTCTTCCGGCACGGGTTCTGTAGAGCTCACGGGCGCCACCAACGCACCCGCCGTCGGAGTTACCGGCGACTTTACCTTTACTTCTGGCGGCGGAACGAAAACACTCACGCCGGGTGCGGGAACGTGGACGATGTCTGGCAGTGTCAATCTCACGAACGGCACCCTCACGAATTCCGTAGGGAATACGCTTTCAATGATTGGCACCGGTACGCTGACAACCGCCTCGCAGACGCTCCGCAATGTGTCGCTTGCCGGTACTTCTATCACACTTGCTAACGCGACGCACACCATTAACGGCAACCTTACACTGGGAGGAACGACCCTCACGCCCGGCAGCTCAACAATCGTTCTATCGAGCATTTCAGCTTCGCTTATCGGAGGCGGCAAGACATTAAATAATCTGACCATTGATCCGTCTTCGGCGGGGACGATAACGATGCAGACATCTAATTTAACTGTGTCGGGAACATTGACTATTGCGGCGAGCGATAAATTTAAGATTGAATCTGGGAGAACGCTCACCTTATCGAGCACGGGAACTCCGCTGTCTATTTCCGGCACTTTTGAGCCGGACGACGGCAGTATCGTTCAATACTCCGGCACCTCGGCAACGGTTACCAGCACCACATTTGGCGGGCTTACTTTGGGCGGAACAGGGACATACACTTTGCCGTCTTCGGGTACGCCTACCATAAATGGGAACTTAGTGATTACTTCGGGAGCGACCGTGGCTTCGGGGTCGGCTACTATATTATTCCGGGCCGGTACGACCCAAAGCATTACCGACAATAACGGTACCAAACAAAATCTCGGCGAGATCGCGGTTCAGGCAAGCACCAGCGGAAATACCACTCTCACCCTCGGTTCTTCAATAAAAATCGCTTCAGCGACCATTGATGTTTCCCAGACCCTAAACGCTAATGGATCGAACACAATCACTATTAGCAGCATTAGTAATCCATTTACGGTTAATGGCATATTTAAGCCAAGTACCGGGACAATAAAATATACCGGAACGACTGTTAATATTACACCAACCAAATATGCAAGCATTTCTTTTGGGGGGAGCGGAACATACACCGGACCGTCTTCAGGAACTACGACTATCCTCGGTAATTTAGCGATAACTTCCGGCGCGACCTATGCCAGCGGCTCGTCTACTCTATTTTTCAGAAAGGGCGGGTCACAGTCGATAACTGACAACAATACGGTCAAGCAGAATCTCGGCGAAATCGCAGTTCAGGCAAGTACGAGCGGAAATACTACTCTAACTCTCGGCGGTTCGATTAAAATAGCTTCCGCAACGGTTGATGCCTCACAAACACTTAATGCCAACGGTTCAAATACATTAACCATTACCGGTATCGGTTCGCCGTTGACCGTTCCCGGTACCTTTACTCGTTCGACGGGTACCGTTACATTTATCGGACCCGGGGCAACCAATATACCAGGTCTGAATTACTATGATTTAAATATCCAACCTTCCGCAGATAGCGCCACGCATACATTTCTCGCCGGCACCGCGAGTGTTTCCAAGACATTTACCGTGGGCAACGGAACGAATACGGGAACTACTATAACTGCCGCTGCCAACGCTACTAGTCTTGATGTGGCCAGCGTATCGATTTCTGCCAACACGACACTAATCGCCAATGCCTCACAAGAATTTACGGTGGGAGGACACTGGCTCAATAACGGCTCATTCACGCACTCGTCCGGCACGGTTACATTTGCTTTTGCCAACACCGCGTCGATCAGCGGGGCGACAACGTTTAATAACCTTACCTCAACTGCGGCCGGCAAAAAACTTAAATTTAAACCTGGGCCAACATTTGGAATTGCCGGAACGCTTGCTATTACCGGCGCGGACGGCAATACCGTGAAAATAGAATCAACAGCATCGGGGTCGCAATGGTTTGTGAACTTCAGCGGGGCTCAAAGCGCGGTTACCTATGCTACCATACGGGACTCGGGTTGTGCTGCCGATTCAGCCGAAGTTACTTTGGGCACGGGCATGGTTAACGGCGGCAATAATGGGACATGTTGGTTTAGAGTTTCTGTTACGCCGATTGGCGACGCTGGTGGATTTCCTGGCGGCGGGCAATCCGGCGACGGTTCGCAGCAAGGCGGAGGAGGCCAGGGCGCTCCCATCGGCGATGGCTCCGGCGGCGGCTCACAGCAAGGCGGAGGCAGCTCTGGCGGAGGCGGCGGAGCAACGCCAATACTATTTGACCATTTTTGGCAAACTCTTATCCGTTTTTAAGAAACCTGAATGTCGGGTATCAACATGCGCGCTTGTCTTTAACGTTTTTTTATAGTTTCATACCCATGATGGCATATTCGAAAATTATCAGTAGGCTCCGGAATCGCTTCAATGCGACAGTGTCTTTATTTGTGGCTAATAGGGTAGTCACAGTTCTTAGCTTGGCGACGGCTATCTCATTGGCCGGCGCGGTGTATTTTTATGCGCGATGGAATTCCTTGCAAAATGATCCGCAAGCATCTCTCCAAGATACAGTCAATGAAACCAATAAATTAGTTGCGGATGTAGGCAAACTGCTAGTATTGCCAGAAGGCGAAACTCCGACCATAGCTACGGTTTCTGATTTGGAAAAGCTGAAGAGCCAACCATTTTTTGCAAACGCAAAAAACGGAGATAAGGTGTTGATTTACACAAATGCGAAGAAGGCAATTCTCTATGATCCAGTTGCCCATAAGATTATAGAAGTTGCCCCCATCAATATAGGTAATACTCCGCAACCTTCAGTCCGATAGCGGCTCATCGAAGGAAACTCAAAAATCCGCTTCTCCTGCGGGTTTTTTGATTTTTACCCCTACATTATATATAGTAGGAAGACAGAGTATGAAATACGACCCTTCAAAAATAGAATCAAAATGGCAAAAGGAGTGGGAGAAAAGAAAACTCTATCGCGCAAACGATGATTCTTTAAAGCCCAAGTTCTACCAGCTTGAAACCTTTCCATATCCGTCAGCGGCCGGTTTGCATGTAGGTCATCCCAAGGGATATATCGCCGAAGACATTCATGCTCGCTACAAACGCATGCGTGGTTTTGAAGTTCTCTACACCATGGGATGGGACGCGTTTGGCCTGCCGACGGAGAACTATGCGATTAAAGTAGGGAAGAGCCCGAAGGTTGTAGCTGAAGAAAATGTTACGAACTTCAAACGACAGGTAAAAATGTTTGGTCTCTCCTATGATTGGGATCGCGAGATCAATACTTCGGATCCAAAGTACTACAAATGGACGCAGTGGTTATTTATTCAGTTTTTCAAAAAAGGTTTGGCTTATCGCAAGAATGCAAGAGTCAACTGGTGCCCCAAGGATCAAACGGTTTTGGCAAATGAGCAAGTTATCGATGGAAAATGCGGGCGATGCGAAAGTGTCGTAGAGCAACGCGAGATGGAGCAATGGTTTTTGAAAATTACTGATTATGCAGACCGACTTCTCGACGGCCTGAAAAATATTGATTGGCCGGCCGCAACCAAAAAGCGACAAGAAGATTGGATTGGAAAATCCCAAGGGGCACTTTTAGAATTTGCGTTAACAGCCATTCCAGGACAGGAGGACGGTAAACATAAGGTGCGGGTTTTTACGACCCGTCCCGATACACTTTTTGGAGCCACGTTTCTTGTTATCTCACCAGAATTTGCTCAAAAATGGATTGACATTGGGTGGCAGGCATCCAGCGAAGTAAAAGATTATATCTTGGCGAGTTTAAAAAAGCGAGAGATCGAACGTATGGAAGCAGGAGAGAAAAGTGGAATAGATGCGGGCATCTTTGCAATCAACCCAGCAAATCAGGAGAAAATTCCTGTGTGGGTTGCGGACTATGTTTTAGGCGGATACGGAACGGGATCAATCATGGCTGTACCTGCGCATGATGAACGCGATTTTGAATTCGCAAAGAAATTTAAACTTCCTATCCGGAAAGTTGTGCTTCCGGGACGTTTAGTAGAAAAAGTTCCCTTGAATGATATGCCCGCCGGGATTATTGGAATAAAGCCAACGGATTGGCGAGTTGTTACCGAATGTTGGGAAGGAGAAGGCGAGTTGGTTAATTCTGGTCAATTTGATGGCATGGATTCGCAAAAGGCTCGGTGGGAAATTACCACCTTTGTAAAAGGAGAACGAAAAACGCAATACAAGATCCGCGATTGGTCTGTTTCTCGTCAGCGATATTGGGGTGTGCCGATCCCGATGATCCACTGCCCGAAGTGCGGGATCGTACCGGTGCCTGAAAAAGATTTACCCGTTGTGCTTCCTGATCTGGAAGACTATCGTCCCAAGGGTATGCCGCCATTGGCGAGTTCTTCAGAATTTCTCAGTGTGAAATGTTCAAAATGCGGCGGTGATGCCAAACGTGACCCGGAAACACTCGATACGTTTGTCGATTCTTCGTGGTACTACTTGCGCTACGCGGATCCGTATAACGATCGGGAATTCGCATCGAAAGAAAAAATAAAACGCTGGATGCCGGTGGATCTCTATGTTATTGGGGCCGAACACACGAATCTCCATTTGTTGTACGCGCGCTTCATCTCGAAGTTTTTAAAGGACGACGGATACCTAAACTTTGAAGAACCATTTTTGAAATTACGGCATGTCGGTCTTATTCAAGGCGCTGACGGGCAGAAGATGTCCAAGTCTCGAGGCAATGTCGTCAATCCTGATGAATTTGTGGAACAATACGGCGCTGACGCCTTTCGAATCTACGAAATGTTTATGGGTCCGTTTGAAGATGGTCAACCATGGGATACCAAGGGTGTTATGGGAGCGTATCGATTTCTTAATCGTGTGTTTAAATTAGCAGAACAAAACTCGTTGACATCGGAAGCTGCTCGAAAAGCACTCCATCAGGCGATAAAAAAAGTGGGAGAAGACATTGAGACACTCCGATTTAATACCGCCGTGAGTGAGCTTATGAAAACATTGAATGAAATGGATCGAGGAGTTGCAAAAGGAGACTTCGAGATATTCCTTAAGATTCTCGCTCCATTAGCCCCACATATCACGGAAGAGCTATGGCACTTCTTAGGCCACGACGATTCTATCCATGAGCAAACGTGGCCGGAGTACGATGCCGCACTCTTAGTCGAAGATGAATATCAAATGCCGGTGCAGGTGAATGGTAAATTGAGGGATATGATCCTTGTGCCATCAGATCTGGGAGAGGATGAGATTAAAAAACGAGCCCTAGAATCGCAAAAGGTGCAGTACTATACAAAAGGAAATGTACCCAAACGCGTGCTTGTCGTGAAGGGCAAGCTTGTCAGTATTGTGTTGTAACTCTGATAGTGAAGAGTAATTCGGCTTTGACTAAGGATTGTTTTTGCGACATACTATATCTATGTCAACTAATAGGCACTGCCGAAAGATCGTTCCTGCAGCTTCGTTGCATGATGATCGCGGCTCAGTGTGATCAGATACCGTGGATTCAGATCAGGCATTCGTTGAGTACGTTATCAAATCAATTGTGAATAGCCCGGACACCGTGAGCGTCACGCGGACGGTTGATGAGCTGGGAGTGCTTTTGTCGGTGAAGGTTGACCCCAAGGATATGGGGCTTCTCATCGGCCGGAGCGGTTCTACAGCTAAAGCGATTCGAATTCTTGCTCGAATTGTCGGCATGCGCAACAACGCGCGCGTGAACCTGCGCATCGAGGAGCCCGAAGGCGGTAAGATGTCAGGACAGAATAAGCTCTCCGATCCCGAAGATATTATCAGTGAACTCGGAATGTAAATGACAGTCATAACAAAAATCCGCTTCTGGCGGTTTTTTGTTTTTATGGTATAGTAAGCATCCAATGAGATTCAATATCATACCCATTTCTGGGCATTACCGTCTAATATGAGATTTGATGTTATCACAATTTTTCCAAACATTTTTTCCGGCTTTGTCTCGGAATCTTTGCTTGGGAAAGCACAACGAAAGTCCGCCAAAGGCGGATTCGCCTCGGGCGGAAAAAAATTGATCACGATAAAAACGCACTACTTGCGCGATTGGACGACCGATCGGCACCAGACTGTCGATGGAAAGCCATATGGCGGCGGGCCGGGACTGGTGATGAAAGTGGAACCGATCTTCAAAGCTGTTACAGCTTTGAAGAAGAGACAAGAGATAAGCGACAAGAGACAAGGCAAAAAAAGCAAATCAAAAGTAATTTTACTCTCTCCGCGCGGGAAGAAATTCAATCAGGCCATGGCGAAGAAGTTCTCAAAGCTCGATCAGCTGATTTTCATCTGCGGGCGGTATGAAGGGGTGGATGAACGAATTGCCGAGCATGTTGCGGATGAGGTGGTCTCGATTGGTGACTATGTATTGAACGGGGGAGAAGTGGGAGCGATGGTAATCATGGAGGCGGTCAGTCGCCTTATCCCTGGATTCATGCATGATGCTGATTCTGTCTCAAAAGACGACCACGCCCAGTACACGAAACCCGAGGTATTTGAGCCTAAAAAGGGGAAGAAATGGCGAGTGCCCAAAGTGCTCCTTTCTGGCAATCACGCAGAGATAGAAAGATGGAGAAAGAAACATAAGTAGGTGGTCCCGATTCTAGACGAATCGTGGATCCTTGATTTTGTAATGCCGCTGGCAACAAAATCGGGACGTGAAAAAGGTTGGGATTCAGCTAAATAACTTCGATTTACATAACTATTGCTAGCCCCAATGAGGGGAGTATAATGAGAGTAATGAGAAAATATATCTTTGTCTTATCTGTACTCGCCGTAGCAGTCTTTTTGATATTCGGAGGAAGATCTGCCTCTGCGGTCAAGCCATCGGATTTTGGTCTTAAGGATGGGGATCTCATTAGTGCAATGTTTTCGGATGACCCCGATGTATATATTGTTAATGAGCACGGCTACAAAAGACTCTTTCTCAACCCTGAAATTTTTAAATTCTATGCTCATCTTGGCGGATTTGCTAATGTAAAACTCGTAACCCCCCAAGTCCGGGATGCTTTTACGACGTCCGGGTACTTTAGAAATTGCGAAACTAACGATCCGCGGGTATTTGGTGTTGATGTGGTAGCAGAAGACACCGCTCAACTTCGCTGGGTAGATACTCCAGGGGAACGAGCCGTACAAGATGATCCAGACTTTTTCAAGAAAACCTTTTGCATTAATCGGACGGAGTTTGCTTGGTACAAACAAGGGCAAGCATATGATTCGGTTTTAGAAGTTCCGGCGTATACTCGACGACTATTACCAACACCTACTTCTAGTCCAACTCCGACTCCAATTTATCCAACTCCGACTCCAACCCCAACCCCAATGCCAACAGCATCAGTCCATATTGCGATGGATACGTTCACGCCCCCCGTCCAACAAGTCACGATGGGATCAAGCGCTGAAATTGGTCGTATGTATATTCGTGTGGGCAATAATACGGAAAGCATACGACTTATGTATATGCAGACAACGTTCGTTATGTTGCCAGGTACCCAAGTTGTGAACCCGCTTTCTAGGATATTCTTGTCTGATGATAGGGGAGTTCTCTTGGCCGAAGGAACTCAGATACCATCCCCATATCCGGGTACACGCTGGAGATTCACGATGCGCACTGATAGCCTGATTATTCCGACGAACTCAACAAAGGTACTACGAGTCACTGCCGATTTCCTTTCCTATAACCAAAATCCAAATGGCGCTGGTAGTAAGTACCACCTTTCGATCAGAGAGTATTCTGACGTAGGTGCTGTTGGTGAAAAGTCAAACGCTCCGGCAAGCGTTATTGGCACCTTCCCGATAAATGCAAACATCCAAACTGTTGTACCCCCATTACCCACGACTCCCACACCAACCCCAACTCCTCAAGGAGGAATTCGTGTAGACAGGCCCGTAGCCGGAAACACTGTCACTCTTGGGGACCCTGCTTATACCATCGCCTGGACTACTCTGGTGTCTCCTCCTTTTAGTCCCGTGGATATTATGTTAGTGAAAAGATCTTTTGGTTCTGGTGGAGTATTCTACATCGCAAAGGGTGTTCAAAATCAAGGGTGGTACAACTGGGATACTACTAAGCCAGTAACACGGCCAGATGGCTCCGCGCAGGACCTGCGGTATATTACTGGGAATGACTTTTTTATCCATATGTCAATGCCTGGTACGTCTGCCTGGGGTGAATCTGGGACCTTTTCTATTGTAAGCGTAAATCCAACTCCCACCCCTATTCCAACGTGGACTCCAACCCCAACCCCTGCTCCCACTCCAAACTATGATGCGTGCAGATTAGATAAGCTGGATGGAAGCAACATTACGCGCAATGCATTTACCGATCAGACGGAATGCCTGTCGAGGCTCTGCGATATCTATGGACCAGCAAATACGACCGCGCCAAATTATCTGACGTCCGTCTGTAAATTTATGGAGACTGAAATCAAGAGATATACTCCAGGTTCTGTGGCTGGAGCATTTTCAGCTACTTGGAACCGCATGTTGGGCATTGGACTGGTTGGCGAGGATGTTAAGCTCCTTCAGCAGATACTTGTGCAACGTGGTCTATTAACCGCCAACGCAGTCACTGGTTACTTCGGAAAACTCACTCAGGCCGCTGTGAAGGATTTACAGTGGCAAAACAACATTATTTCGACTGGTTTTTTTGGACCGGTTACGAGAGCGCTCTTACAGGAAACGCAGTAAGATAATAGCAGGCAGACTAGCCCCGAAGTCCTCATTTTGAGAGGGGTTGATCCTCACGCTCACTTAGCATCTGCTCCGTGAGTGCGTGGCGGTCAACATATGTATGCCAAAGTAAGTCGTTGCGCATTGGAAAGATTATTTTCATAGCAAAGTACGGAGCTAGCAAGCCACTAATGCTAAGTGAGTGTGAGGGTTGACTGTTGATTTAAATCAGCTATACTGGGTTTACTATGGGTTATTAAGTAACTTTAATATACATATACGGCTTGATAGTCGTAGTTAGAAGGAGATAGTGCAACCACGATTGGTTCTCAACAGAGCTAATCGTGGTTGTGTTATTGTCTGGACGCCCTACCATGCGAATTCTAGCGCGTTCCGATAGACGCAACAGTACGTTGTCAATCTTGTATAGTTAACCAGCTCCGACGTTACAGTCGGAGTCCCGGCCTCTTGTATGTGGGCGTTTGCTTACCGACAGGAGGCCGGGATGTATTCTTTAAGAGAGTTTGATTGTGGCTCAGGATGAACGCTGGCGGCGTGGATAAGGCATGCAAGTCGAACGGGCCGCCTCCGCAAGGAGGCGAGCTAGTGGCGAACGAGTTAGTAACACCTTGATACATAACCCAGAGTCGGGCACAACGGGGCGAAAGTTCCGCTAATTCCCGATGGTATCGTAAGATTAAAGGCGCAAGCCGCTTTGGGAGTGGTCTAGGTCCTATCAGCTTGTTGGCGGGGTAAAAGCCCACCAAGGCTATGACGGGTAGGGGGTGTGAGAGCACGACCCTCAACGACGAAACTGAGATACGGTTCGTACACCTACGGGTGGCAGCAGTCGAGAATATTTCACAATGGAGGCAACTCTGATGAAGCGACGCCGCGTGCGGGAAGAAGTCCTTCGGGATGTAAACCGCTTTTGCGTGGGAAGAACTTTGACGGTACCACGAGAATAAGGGGTTGCTAACTCTGTGCCAGCAGCAGCGGTAATACAGAGACCCCGAGCGTTATCCGGAATTACTGGGCGTAAAGCGTGAGCATCCGGTTGTGCTAGTCTGATGTTAAATCCCGAGGCTTAACTTCGGGACCGCGTTGGAAACGGCACGACTAGAGTGGGTAAGAGGCAAGCGGAACGTGCAGTGTAGGGGTGAAATCCATTGATATTGCACGGAACACCAAAAGCGAAGGCAGCTTGCTAGTGCTCAACTGACGGTCAATCACGAAAGCGTGGGGATCAAAAAGGATTAGATACCCTTGTAGTCCACGCCCTAAACAATGCACACTAGCTATTGGGAGCATCGACCCTTCCAGTGGCGAAGCTAACGCGTTAAGTGTGTCGCCTGGGAAGTACGATCGCAAGATTAAAACTCAAACAAATAGGCGGGAATTCGCACAAGCGGTGGATCATGCGGTTCAATTCGACTCTAACCGAGGAACCTCACCAGGGCTTGAAATTCTAGTGTAAGCCTTAGGAAACTTTGGCCCCCGCAAGGCACTAGGACAGGTGCTGCACGGCTGTCGTCAGCTCGTCTCGTGAGAGGTTTCCTTAAGTGGATTAACGAGCGCAACCCCTATCGTGTGTTAAATATGTCACGCGAGACTGCTGCGGTAACGCAGAGGAAGGCGGGGATGACGTCAAGTCAGCGTGGCCCTCTGATGCCCTGGGCTACACGCATGATACAATGGGCGTTACAATGGGTTGCCAAGCCGCAAGGCGGAGCTAATCCCATCAAAGGCGCCCCTAGTTCGGATAAGAGGCTGCAACTTGCCTCTTTGAAGCTGGAATCGCTAGTAATCGCAGATCAGAATGCTGCGGTGAATACGTTCTCGAGTTTTGCACTCACTGCCCGTCAAGTCAGGGGAGTCGGGAATACCCGAAGATCCATATTTTTATGTGGGGACAAGGTAGGCTCGATGACAAAGACTAAGTCGTAACAAGGCAAGGGTAGCGGAAGCTGCTCTTGGATCACCTCCTTTCTATTTTTGTGAAGCAAAAATACTCTGAGCGAAGTCGAAGAGTTACAGTAATGTAGTCCTTCGATAAACTCAAGACGATATTTTTTGCAAAAATATCGAAAGGTTAGAAGTTTGAGGCGAAAGGTGGGAAGAATTATTTTCTAATTTTTCACATCCAACCTCTATCCTTCATCCCAACACATAATTTTATGTGTGGGATTCATCAAAATGATGTCGATTGGTTCGGCAGGCTCACCACAAGTGACTTGCCAGCCAGGCTGGTCCGAAGCCTAAATCGGAAGTCGCGTGGTGTCAGACTAAAAATACACCGATACCTGGTTAACTGTACAAGGTTTGCAACTGAAGCACGAAGGTGCTGAAGTACTGCGGCTAGCAAGCTGAATGTGCGCAAAAAACACCGATAGGTGTTTTTTGTTAAGAAAAAATAGAGTACAATAAATACATGGCTACCGTTGCTCTCTTTGGAAATATTCCACTCTCAACTGTCTTTGCGGTGTTTCTATTACTCGTCTACTGGACGCAGGCGTTTTTTATTTTGTATCACCTGATCCGGTTCGGTATTGGCATTGCACCAAAAATTCTTGCGCTAATGTTTTTTTTGGGCTCCGTCGTGCTCTTTATCACTACCTTTGCCTCATATACACAGGTAAATCTTTCAAAATCTCTTGAACGGTTTAACGGAGAGTACATACGGCCATTGGAACTGCCTACTGTGCGCATCAAACTATGAAACTTGAATATCTTCTGACGACTGAAAATACGTTCGAGGGCAAACACTCCTATGAGAACGTGAAATTACTGCTCTATCGGCACTGGTTTATACTCGTTGAAAAACTCATTGCGTTTCTGTTTTTTGCGTCCCTGCCGGGTATCCTTTACATAGTTGTTGGAAGTTATCTGGAAGGCCTGGGACTTACGGAGCTCTTTTGGTTCTTAGTCTCGATTTACGCTCTGGCGTGGTGGTTCGGCTTGTTTTACACCATTACCATGTATCTGCTCGATACCTGGGTTGTAACTGACCATCGAATTATTGATAGTGAACAGCATGGATTTTTCCGACGAACGGTTTCAGAATTAAATCTCTTGAAAATCCAAGATATCACAGTGCGAATACGCGGGCCAATCCCGACATTCTTTGATTTCGGCGATCTCATCATTCAAACAGCTGGTACGCAGGAACGATTCCACTTCAAGCAGATCCCAAGCCCGCGCGTGGTGAAAGATACTATTATGGAAATGCATAACGAGTACATGAAGATCCACAAAGACGGACGGGAAGTACACGAAAAACTCTAGATTATAAAACCGCCTCACTGGCGGTTTTATAATAAGGCCAAGCGGGTTACTTAATCTGGTAAGTTATCTGTATCTGGATGATTATTTCATTTTCGCCTGCCGGGATGGATGGTCCACCGCCGCCCATGCCGCCGCGACCATCAGCGGAAAGCTCTTTAGCAAAGTAGATCGGGGTAGGATAGCCACTGAAGTTCTCGGAAAAATTTACGATTTTACCCAGACTGACGCCAATTTGCTCTTCCAACACATCGGCTTTTTTCTTGGCATCTTTGATTGCCAGTTCACGAGCTTCTGCGCGGAGCTTCTCGATATCATCAACGGTGAACTGTAAGCCGCTAACCTGGTTTACGCCAGCGGTGACGACACCGTCGAGAATGTCATTTACTTTATCAAGATCACGGATTTTTATCCCCACGGATTGATTGACGGAATATCCGGTAATGCGAGGAGTGCCAGACGGAGGATAAGTGTAGGTTGGATTGATGTTGTATGAGGATGTCTTGATATCTTTGTCTTCGACACCGCTCTCCTTTAAGAAATCGGTTAATGATTTTGATTTCTGTGAGTTTGCGTCTTGGGCCGCCTTGGAAGTTATTCCTTCGGTTACGATTGTCAAACTGACCGTAGCGATATCCGGCTTTGCTATGACTTTTCCTTCACCGCCGAAGGAAACCGTATTGGAGGTCGTTGCGGTATTTAAAAGATGATTAGTACTGACGAGCAGGAAAAGTCCGAGAACCACCAGGACGACCGTTCCGGCCCAAACGAGTGGTTTAAATGTTTCCATACTGTGTATTCCGCCGTGAGGTGCCATATACTCGCTAAAAGCAGGCATATTTCTACCTTATGGCTTGTAGTTAGTGCATTGATACTATAGCATTTCGGATATGGCTGGAGAAGGCATCATGTTGATACTCAATAACATCCGTAGCGCCCTCAATGTAGGCTCAATTTTTCGTACCGCTGATGCGGTCGGCGTGAAAAAAATCTATCTATGCGGCTACACCCCGATACCATCCGTCTTCGACGGAGCTACGGGGCAAGCGCCTATTCCGTGTGGACGTAAGGTACCCAATAATAAAATCGCTAAAACCGCCCTGGGAGCTGAAAAGTCGGTGGCGTGGGAGTATATTCCTCAAGCGTGGCGGCTCATTGAGCGGCTAAAAAAGGAAGACGTTTACATCGTCGCTCTTGAACAATCATCAAAATCAATAGACTATAGAAAGTACGAACCGAAATTTCCTCTGGCATTGATCGTGGGCAATGAAGTGAGTGGTATAAGTGGGAAGATATTAAATTCCTGTGATGCTATTATTAAATTACCGATGCGCGGCAAGAAGGAATCGCTGAATGTTGCAGTCGCGTTCGGGATTGCGGCATACAAGCTTATGGAAAAGAAAAGGGCCTAGTCGCCTAGGCCCGGGACCGTCGCCGGAGTGTTCATCATCCGAACGGTACGATAGGAAGTGCCGCCATCTCGTGCATCAACTTCCTCACGCAACGTTGCGCCGATGAACTCGGGATTGCCCTGCTTGGATTCGGTGATTTCCCAGTGTTGGTGGCAGTCGTCGCAGAGTTGCCACTGTTTTCCGGAATCCAAGTTGCCGGCTCGAAGCTGTTTCTGACGGTTGCACATCTGGCACTTACCTTGGGTGTACGTCTGAACGTCATCCCAACATTGCATGTCGTTCTCCTCTCTCGCAAACCTGTATGAAATTACCATCTAAAACCAAAGAACGCAAATTATTTCAAAAAGGATACTCGCATGTTGTTGGCATTGATGAAGTGGGCATGGGGTGTTTGGCGGGTCCTGTTGTGGTCTGTGCGGCAGTTTTTGGAAAAGATTTTTTTAATACAAATCATCGCGCACTCCACGGCCTGCGGGATTCTAAGCTTCTTGTACCACATCAACGGAAAGTATTTTCCAATGCATTAAAACAGGAAAACATCCGATTTGAAGTGGCATATTGTTCTTCTCGAACAATTGACCGTATCAATATTTACCAAGCTTCTCGTCAAGCCATGAGGCGGGTGATACGCAAGCTAAAAATAGAAAGCAAAAAGAAGAAAGTCGCGGTACTCGTAGACGGAAACAAAAAAATCAAAGATATTCCATTTGCGCAGGAGGCGATAATTAAAGGCGACCGCAAGGTCTTTGCCATAGCGTGTGCCTCGATCATTGCAAAGGTTTCTCGTGATGAGATGATGGGCCGTTATGCTAAAAAATTTCCGGGATACGGTTTCGAAAAACACAAAGGTTATGGTACGAAACTGCATCATGCCCGACTTATTGCGCTTGGACCTTCGCCTATACACAGGCGCTCATTCTCGTGGGCGGGAAAACTGCTATAATATAGGCATGTTGTTTGCCGCCTCAACGTCGGTTAAGGTAGCTATCAATGGTTTTGGCCGAATTGGCCGGTCATTTTTTAAGCTTGCTTTGGAAAAGGCAGGGCTCGATATCGTGGCCGTCAATGATCTTGGTAATATTGAAAACTTAGCCTATCTCCTGCGATATGATTCGGTATATGGCCGCTACGATAAGCAGGTGAGCGCTAGGGAATCTGGTGGAGAGAGGTACTTAATTGTCGGCGATAAAGAGGTGCGTTTTATACAGGAAAAGGAGCCAACCCGACTCCCATGGGCACAACTTGGAATAGATATCGTGATTGAATCAACCGGCGCTTTCGAGAGCTATGATAAAGCGAAGGTGCACATCCAAGCTGGCGCCAAACGGGTGGTATTAACGGCTCCGGCTAAAGATGAAGATGGGCCGGATGCGCGGACGGTGCTCATGGGAGTTAACGACGGCGATCTCAAAACCTGTTCCATCTCCTCCAATGGCTCATGTACGACAAATTCAGTTTCGCCGGTTTTGCAGATTCTTTCAGAAAAACTTGGCGTCAAGAAAGCTTTTTTAAATACGACGCATGGTTATACGGCTACCCAGAATTTGGTGGACGGACCGGTGAAGGGTAGCGACATGCGGCGCGGCCGGGCAGGCGCCGTAAATATCGTGCCGTCATTTACCGGCGCAGCAGTGGCGGTGACGCGGGCAGTCAAACAGCTAGCAAATAAATTTGACGGCGTGTCCATGCGCGTGCCGGTGGCGACAGGATCGCTTTCGGCGATTACGTTTGTGGCGTCGCGCCCAACAACCGTAGAAGAAATCAATGACATTTTGAAATCTGCGGAGCAAGATCCGCGGTGGCAGGGAATTTTGCGGACAACGAGCGACTCGATCGTCTCAACGGATATCATAGGCGATCCGCATGCAGCGATTATCGATCTGTCTCTAACAAAAGTCGTTGATGGCGATCTGTGCTGTGTCTATTCCTGGTATGACAATGAATTTGGATATACGAATACTTTGGTCGACCATGTATTGAAAATAGCCGGATTTTTATAAAAACGACCCTCCTGTGATGGCAGGAGGGAACGACTCTATGATCTTGCGTGTGGGTTCTTTGCCCAACCACACTAAAGCATCCATGTAATCTGAGCCTCTTTCCTCGCTGGGGAGGAGAAGACCATCATCTTCTTACTGCCCTCAAAAGTAGGATGCAAGTGAAGTGTAGCAAATAGTTAATATGTCTCAATACATCCACGAAGATAAAATAAAAGAACTCGAGCTCAAAGCCAACGATATCAGGCAGAGCATTATCGAGATGCTCGTAGAAGCGGGTTCGGGTCATACGGCTGGACCGTTGGGGATGGCCGATATCTTCACGGCGCTCTATTTCCATGTCCTTAATCATAATCCCAAAGATTCTGTCTGGAGCGAACGGGATCGATTTATCCTTTCTAATGGCCATATTGCGCCGGTACAATATGCGGCCATGGCTCATGCCGGCTATTTCCCGCTGGAAGAATTGAAAACGCTTCGCAAATTCGGTTCGCGTCTGCAGGGCCATCCTGAACGAGAACGATTGCCCGGCCTTGAAACTACCTCGGGACCGCTCGGCTCCGGTTTGGGGCAAGCCGCCGGCTATGCCTATGCGGCACGCATGGATAATAAAAAGTTCAGAGTGTTTTGCGCGATGTCGGATGGGGAACAAGAATCCGGGGCTACCTGGGAGGCGGCGATGTTCACGGGCAAATACAAACTTGCCAATCTCACTGCCATCATCGACCGCAATAATATTCAGATTGATGGCATGACGGAGGATGTCATGCCTCTGGAATCGCTTAAGGCAAAATGGGAAGCATTTAATTGGCATGTCATTGAGATAGACGGCCATAATATCGAGCAGTTCGTCGATTCAGTGGAACAAGCTAAAGCTATCCATGAAAAACCAACGGTAATTATCGCGCATACTATTCCCGGGAAGGGAATTGAGGCGATTCAGTTTGATTATAAATGGCATGGCGTGCCACCGAAACCAGAAGAAGCCAAGAAGTTCTTGTACGAATTACGCACGCTTCGTGGTAAAATACAAAGTGAACACGAATAATTTTATGCATCCCGAGTTCAAAAAATTTCTTATACTGGGGGGAGGCATCCTGCTGATTTCGGGTGGCCTTCTTGCCTGGCGGTTCGGCTGGGTTCCGCAGATCGGCAAATTCTTTGCGGCGGGAACAAATATCGCCCCTTCGGTTACGCTCAAGAGTAGTGGAGAATGCATAGCAAATTGTACGGCATTTTTTGAGGCGACTGCAGTTGATTCTGACGGCGACCCGCTTTCTTACGCATGGTCGGGATGTGCTTCGGGATCTACCAACAAAGCTCAATGTCCGATTACGGGGTCGGCAACAGTAGTTACCGCCACGGTGACGGTGAGTGACGGCCGCGGAGGCCAGACGAACGCCACAATAACCGCTCACGCTTCCGGTATGAAAAGCGCCGCCGATTTTTCGGGCAAATATATCTTGTTCAACGGACACTTCAGCACTCCCAACGGAAGCACCGTCGTGCTCGGATATGCCGTGCTGAATGCGGATGGGACAGCAGGAATATATTATCTTAAGACGGGCGTCGGCGACTATTCCAACACGACAAAGAAGCACAACGCGATGCGTCTTACGCCGGGCATTTTTCCTCCCAACTACAATCCGAACTGTCAGCCGGGATTTATTACAGCCGGAAATTTCAGAATGGTTCAGCGTTCGGGTTCGTGGTCATTTAACGGCTCATCTCTCCAGATACACGCTCCGGATATTGAGTATGCTTCCGGCCCCCCTGAAGTGTCGGTCGGCTTTACCTTTTCCTGGACGCCCGAACAAGGATCACAAACCCAGTCACTTATTCTTCGCAGTGTCGTGGGCGACAACGATCCATCTCCTTGGTATGCCGGCGGCGTGTATGGATACGCCTATCTCTCGTCGCAGTCACCGTACTCCTCTGCTCAGCTCACGGCATCACAGTTCTCGGAGAATTACTGGGGGCTGTCGGCAATACGCGAGGGCTTTGGAGCCGGTGCGGATTGGACTTATACGGCTCCCGAACTCACCGATTCCTACATGACATCCATCGGCGGCTTCTTTCCGCTTGTACCGGCTTTTCATGTTCCGCTGCTTTCCCTGGGCTATTACAGCGACGCGGACCCCAATGTATGGGGGCGCACGATTCTGCTGGTGAACGATCCGCGGTCTGTGTACGGAAATCATACCTGGCTGTTCAATTATGACGACTTTGCTCGGCCACCTTTGAGTCATACGCTGATGTATTGGCATGGTGGTCATGACTTTAGCGACAATGGTTGTTACGATCCCGCGTCGGATTCAGGGGGTCACATCTTAACCAATCTGGGCGTACTGGAAGGCGGAGAGATAACAAAGATTGTTGCCATTGAAACAGGAAGCGAATACGGCAAGCTCGTGCTTAGCCGTTGGTTCAAAGTTGCATATCCCTCCGTCACAGGTGGCCCGCCGCCTCCGCCGCCGGACCAGACTGCTATCGGCTCCAACGATGGTGCTACCTACACCGTAATTCCCACCGAAGGAGGGGGAATCATAGCGGCGAACAGCATTTTCGGTTGGGCATTTGATCCCGACGCTCCGACACAATCAGTAGCAGTGCACCTCTACTTTGATGGTGAGCCGGGGGCATGTCCGGCCGGAACCTGCATCTTGCAGGTTGTTACGGCTGATAAAATCCGGGGCGATGTGAATCGTGTGTTCGGCATTACCGGAAATCATGGCTTTACCTTTGATATTACTCAACTCCCCGCGAGATTCCTCGACGGTCAGAACCACACCGTTTCTGCGTATGCCATTAACATTGCTCCGCAAGGCCAAACCGTGACGGCTGGGAATCCCCTCATCGGAACGAAAACATTCACTTTGTTGGCTCCAACTCCAACTCCAACACCAACACCAACACCAACTCCAACACCTGGCTGCTATTATGAGCAAGTGCAGTGTTTTGCTGCACCCTGTGATCCGATTCTTGTCTGTCCGACACCATCGTGTGCACCCCGTCCCGCGTGCCTCGATGCTGTCCCGCATGCGTGCCGTCTTCCTGATCCTGAAGGTGGATGGTGCTCGACTCCAACCCCAACGCCGCCGCCCGGCTGTTATTACCATCAGGTGCAGTGCATCCGTGCGCCGTGCGATCCGGAACTGGTTTGTCCAACGCTTCTCGGCGACATTGATCGCGACGGTGATGTCGATATCTTCGACTACAACCGTCTAGTGGGCAGATTTGGTCAATCAGGTTCTCCAGGATGGATTCCCGAAGACATTGACAGCAATGGCACTGTGAATATCTTTGACTACAACATCCTAGTAGGGAACTTCGGAACGTAATATAATAAAGCATACTTATGGATCCAATACACCCGCTTGATGCTCCGCCTCCGGTAAATCATCGTGCGCTTTTTAGTGTTCTCATTGTCGTAGTGGTTGGCTTTCTCGCATATCAATATGTTCTTCCTAAATCCCGGCTAGATTTTAATAGGGGTGATGCGGCGGTGAGCGGGGTGACTCTCTCGGTACAGTCCACTACAACGAGCGTTGTTTTAAATAATCAATTTACCGTTGATGTCGTGCTTAATACGGGGACTGCTACGGTAACCGCCGCTGATATCCGCATCAGCTTTCCACAAAATACATTGCAACCGATCAGTATTACCGGCGGATCTTTCTTACCGTCGGTACTATCGCCAGGCACCATCGGATCGGGAACGGCAAGCATTGTCGTAGGCAGTGGTACTGCCGGCAGGCAGGGAATGGGAACCGTGGCTATGATTACTTTCAGAGCTGTACAAATTGGTACCGCGACTATTCAAGTTGATGCCACAAGTCAGGTTGCTGCCGTTGGAGAGCCAGTAAACGTGTTGACTATCCGCACCCCTCTTACTATGACCGTTGCTAATAATCCGCCTACAGCCGAGCTGTCAGCTTCACCGCTTGCCATTAAGACCGGGCTATTAGTGCCCGTCTCCCTGGCACCTTCTCGATTAACCTGGTCAACTACCAATGCTACAGCGGCGAGTATTGATCAAGGAGTAGGCACGGTTCAGTTATCGGGAACGAAAGATGTAGCTCCGAGCACAACCACAACCTATACACTCACCGTGTCTAATTCATCATCGTCCATCACGAGAACAGTAACCGTGCAGGTGAGTAAAATTGGGGATATTGTGGCGCCGGTCAATACGATAGATATCTTTGATTACAATGCATTCGTAACCGCATTTATAAACAATTCATCATCGGCCGACCTTGATGCAGACGGCGATATGGATCTTTTTGATTATAATATTATAGTAACCAATTTTGGCAGATAATTTATGAATAAACGTTTGGAAAATCTTTTGCTGGTTGTGGGGGGACTCCTTCTTGTCGGTTCGGGAGTCTTGTATTACATATATCCGAAACTTGATATTGCTTTGAATAAAGGAAGCGCGGCTGTTGCCAATGGCGTTGCTCTGTCGTTCCAACCGAGCAAAACCACGGTAGCTATCAATGAGCAGTTCACCGTTGACGTGCTCACTGATACGAAAGGGTATAGCGTATCTGCTACGGATTTAAGAGTTAATTTCTCGGGTGCAGGCGTCCTGGTGAGTTCTATTACTGCGGGTAATTTTCTGCCCGTAATTCTTGTCTCGGGAAGCGTAGGATCAGGAAAAGCAACGATCATCTTAGGCAGTCAACCAACTGCTCCGGCGCAGGGTATCGGTATCCTGGCAACTATAACGCTTAAAGCTACTCAAAACGGTTTGGTGCAGTTCAGTTTCGATAACAACACTCAAGTCGCGGCGATCGGCCAAGTAGGAAATGTCGTGGGCGCAATGTCGTCAGTAACTATAGCGGCGGGAACTGCTACCCCGACTCCTACTGTATCTGCGAGTACAACGCCTACTCCTACACCGACGCAGTCCGCAACCCCCGGACCTACCGTCAGCCCCGGTACATTCAATTTGCGGGAAGGGGATATGATCAGCGCCGCCGGTTCTTCCGATCCTGATATCTATATCATCAATGAGTCTGGATTCAAGCGGTTGTTTTTGAATCCCATCATCTTTAGTTTTTACGGTCATCTCGGCGGATATGCCAAAGTAAAAACTATAACGCCGTATATCAGGGACGCTTTCGGCACTTCCGGACTATTCCGCAATTGCGAAACAAATGATGAAAAAATTTGGGCGGTGCAGGTAATCGGAGAAGATGATGCGGTGTTACATCACGTACAGGTATCAGGGGCACAAGCCGTGGCGCAAGATCCCAACTTTTTCAAAAAGATTTTCTGCATCAATAATAACGAATACTACTGGTATCCTAAGTCTCTGGACCCCTATACATCACTGAGTCAGATACCGACTTACCGGCGCTAATAAAAATTCCATTTGCGTGATTAATCCAAGCTCAAAACTTGCGGACAATCTGCTCGACAAAAATAATATCCAAATGATCCCTACGCGGGATGGCTATGGAAAAGGCCTTGTCGAGGCGGCGGAAAAAGATGAACGTATCGTGGTGCTCACAGCGGATCTCACTGAATCAACACGAGCGCATTGGTTTGCGGAAAAATTCCCCTTGAGATTCATTCAAGTTGGTGTCGCGGAGCAGAATCTCGCGCTCGTCGCCTCGGGATTGGCCGCCGCCGGCAAGATTCCATTCATCTCCAGCTATGCCACGTTCAGTCCCGGCCGCAATAACGAACAGATTAGAACGAACATCTGCCTCAACAATCAGCCGGTTAAAATTGCCGGAGCCCATGCCGGCATTTCAGTTGGTCCCGATGGAGCAACGCATCAAGCATTGGAAGATATTGCTCTTATGCGTGTTATTCCGCGAATGGTGGTAGTCGTGCCGTGCGACGCATTTGAAGCTCAAAAAGCCACGGTTGCGGGCGCTTTTAACGGCCAACCAACGTATCTTCGCTTTGGCCGAGAAAAATCTCCGGTGTTTACTACTCATAATACGCCTTTTGAAATTGGTAAAGCGGAAATTTTCCGCGATGGGAAGGATGCGACGATTATCGGTTGCGGGATGCTGGTCTATAATGCGCTCATTGCGGCCGAAGAACTTTCAGAAGAAGAGGGGATCGAATGCGCCGTCATTAATAGTCATACGGTCAAACCTCTGGATGAAAAGACTATCGTGCAAGCCGCAGAGCGAACGGGGGCTGTTGTTACCGTCGAAGAGCATCAGATCCATGGTGGCCTTGGTTCGGCGGTAGCCGAGCTTCTTGCAAAAAATCATCCCGTGCCCCAGGAGTTTATTGGTATTAACGATCGGTTTGGCGAATCAGGCGAATCTCAAGAGCTTATCAAAGCATTTGGTCTCGATGTGCCGTCGATCAAAGCGGCGGCGAAGAGAGTTATTGCTCGGAAATAAGCAGATAATCTCATAAAAAATCCCGCCAGAAGCGGGACTTTTTATGAGATAGCTGGTTTTATTTTCAGAAGTTCTTTTAGTTTAAGAAAATCAGTCTGAAGAAGTATTTTTACTAAGGGATCATTAAGCGCCTTATCAGGATGGAAGGTTGGAAGGAGTTCGTAATGGCCGAAATTGATGACGTGGCCGTGAATATTATCAAGGGGCTGACGCAGGCCGACGCCATTCAGCGCCATATTGCCAAGCGTAACCACGATTTGCGGGCCAACAGTTTTGATCTCCTCTTTCAGGAAAGGTACGTGCGATTTGACCTCTTTGGAAGTGGGAGCTTTAGTTGCCGACATCTGATATTTAAGGACATTTGTCAGATATACCTTTTTTCTGTCCACGCCAATGGAGCGGAGAAGTTGGTTTAGAAGTTTTTCCGATTGGCCGGTGATAGGCTTACCCTCGCGTTCCTCGGCCGCACCGGGAGCTTCGCCGACAAAAACGATCCGGGCATCAATGGCGCCATAGCCAAACACGAGATTTTTATCTTTAAATTTTTTCTTAAGCGCAATATTAACCAGTTGGAGCTTCTTTTGTTCAGTCATTGAAGTAGCTTCAGTATACAATATTCATTCAATTTTGACAAGAGGTAACTGCTTTTTCACCAACTTAGAAATTTGATCATTCGTGCTCTTTTTGGTATAGTTTTATTTGTTTTTAACGGCAAGTTGGGCGACTAGTTCAGTGGTAGAACGCTGTCCTGATAAGACAGAGGTCGAAGGTTCGATTCCTTCGTCGCCCACACATAACCACGGGCCCTTAGCTCAGCTGGTAGAGCGCCTCATTTGCAATGAGGAGGTCAGCGGTTCGAATCCGCTAGGGTCCACCATGAATCCAACATATCTTCTTATCGGCATCGTTGCGGTTGCGGCATTTACTATGCTGGGTATTAATATCTACCTGGCCCTGCAATCGCGCAAGAAAGAGCCGAACAATGATACACTCGTGCTCCATCAGCGGCTGGACTCATTTGCGAAACTTATCACCGATCAGCTTGAATCGGGCCGCCAGTCCGCAGAACGGGCAACGCTTTCAGTGCATCAGCAGGTGCACAGTTTCACGCAGGGCATGACCCAGCTTCAGGAGACGGTGAAGCAGGTACAGGATTCAGTGAAAAATGTTTCTTCTTTTCAGGATATTTTTAAGTCGCCGAAGTTGCGCGGCATTTGGGGCGAAGCGTCATTGGAAGCCGCCCTGGGCCAATATTTTTCCAGAGATATATATCAGATGCAGTATTATTTCAAATCGGGTGAGGTGGTGGACGCCGTTATTCGTTTGCCAAATCAGCTCATCCTACCGATTGATTCAAAGTTTAATTGGGAAAACTTCGAAAAGATGGTCAACGCTGAAACGGATATGAATCGCGACATCTATCGAAAGCAATTCTTTTCTGACGTGAAAAAGAAAGTCGATGAGATTGCATCGAAGTACATTCTTCCTTCCGAAGGAACAACCGACCTCGCCATTATGTATGTACCGGCAGAAACTGTGTATTACGAACTCATTAATAATATTAAAGATGTCGACATTCCCGCCTATGCGCGCAATAAGAAAATACTTATTGTTTCTCCCAATACGTTTTTTCTTTCCACGTCCGCTCTCTACCACTGGTTCAAGGATGTCGAAATAAATAAGCAGACCCGCGAAATTATGAAGCGGTTAGACCGCATCGCTACGGACGGAGCCAAACTGGCCGATGAGTTTCGTTTACTGGGAAAACATATCTCAAATGCCAACAGTGCTTATGAAGGAACTGAAAAACGTCTTGATCTCATGGTAGAACGGGTAAAAACAGTGGTGGAAATAGGGAAACAAGAAGAGGTGGAGAAGCTCGATGTGCCGAAAGTATAACTCAAGCTCTCCTCTTATGGGGCCATCTTTGGTATACTTGTCTTATGGTTGAATTTGCAAAGGTAAAAGACGTTATGACGAAAGACGTCCTCGCACTGAATGCCGAGGATAGTTTAGAACTCGTAGCGCAGCTTTTTGAGAAATATGACTATGACGGCATGCCGGTAATCGGTGCGGAGAGAAAGCTTCTTGGCATTATCACCGCGTACGATATGATCGTGCAGAGTTCAGGCATGCACTTGCCGACGATCATCGGCATCATGGGACAGATTGCGGTAAACCAAGCTGATCGCAAAGATCTGGACGAACACTTCAATAAGCTTAAAGAAATCAAAGCGAAGCAAATCATGAACCCTAAAGCGCTGACGATAGGGCAGAATGTCAGTATTGATGAAGCCGCTAAACTTTTTGCCGAGCACCATCGGGTGAACCCGCTCTGCGTTGTAGATGATAACGGAATCCTTGTTGGCGTATTGAGCCGCTATGATATTATCCGATTTTTTAATGCCACTTATTTCCAGCAAGTTGTAAAAGATGCCACAGCTATCACTGACCCTTTTAGGGATATCGCCCAAACAAAGTCAGAACGGGAGATTGATTCTACAGTCAACAGTCTTTCTAAGGAATTTCTTCTCGTAACCAAAAAACGTCCCCGAATCTGGAAATATATTGCTATCGGCATGTTCGTCGCTGGCCTCGTGGTGGCAACAGCGCTTATTATTCGGATCGTTCAAAAAGAGGCTCTCGGACCACGCGGTTCTTTGGCTGTTAAGTTTCATTGATTATCCACATTTTGATGTTTGTCAGTCCCAAAACATGCTAAAATACAGAAGTGATTACTATATGGCGAAAGGGGGTGCACTATGTTTGAAGTAGTATCAGCGCCAGATGTTGTACGTACGTCATTACTCACGTTATGGTCAGGCGTTGCCGGATATGCACCTCGAATTGTCGCAGCTCTCATCGTTTTTCTCGTTGGTTGGCTAATCGCGGTTCTTCTGGCAAAATTGGCCTACCATTTGGTACGCGTATTGCATATCGATAATGCGCTCAGTAAGATAGGGCTCAAGGAAGCGTGGGAACGAAGCGGTTTTCATCTTTCGAGCGCCATGTTTTTCTATGAAATCGTGAAGTGGTTCTTCGTTATCGTCTTCTTGATGGCAGCGGCGAACATTCTCGGTTTGGACCAGGTTAGTGAATTTTTGCGAACGGTTGTTCTGTACATCCCCAATGTGATAGTTGCCGCCATTATCCTTCTCATTGGTATTTTAGTTGCGAAATTCTTAGAAAGCACGGTTCGTGCTTCAGTCCGAACGGCGGGATTGGCTTCGTCGAATTTCTTGGGTTCGTTGACGAAGTGGGCAGTTTTCATCTTCTCGATGTTGATTGCTCTTGTTCAGTTGCGTGTTGCTGATGATGTCATCAGAATCGTCATCATGGGATTAATTGCCGCTCTTTCGCTTGCTCTTGGTTTGTCATTCGGTCTCGGAGGCGTCAAGCACGCTGAAGAGTTCGTGGGGCGCCTTAAGCACAAAATGGAAGACTAGTTCTATAATTCTCGCGTAAAAGCCGCGGAGTCCCGAAATTTCGAGAGACTGACCGCGGCTTTTACGCGGGAGATCTAATTATTTTATCTTGCAAGCTGGGTGCCAGAAGAAGAGAGAAGATCTTTTGCGTCCTTAAAAAGTTTTTTAAGCGCGCCTTTTTCCTTGGGAGTAAGTTTTGCGAGCACAAAGTTCTTTATTAACGTATCTTTAGCGTTTTGGCCTTGGTTATAGGCTTTCTTGAGTGTTGAGTTGGCAGTGCCGAGCCGAGTGCGGAAGAATTTTTTGGTTTTGATTGCTTTCATAATCGATTCCACGCCGCGATGTCCCCCAGAGTTTTTATCGAAGGAAAGTTTTACACTCCCAAAAGGAATATCAAGATCATCGTGCACGATAATGATATCCTCCGGCCTTGCCTTATAAATAGCTTTGAGTTTTGCAATAATGGGACCGCTTGTATTTACGTACGATTCGGGTCGGGCAAAAATCACGGAATAATTCTTACCGCCGAGAATCATCTTGCTCTTAGCGACCCGTGCGCCGATCTTTTTATCGAGAATGAGATCAGACCCATGATCACTGACCAGGGACTCGATAAACAGAAATCCCAAATTATGTCTGGTATTTTCGTATTCTGCGTCCGGGTTGCCTAATCCGACGATGAGTTTTGTAATCATTGGTGTCCATAGTATAGCGCTTTTTTTAGCGCCGAAGCAAATTTGTCCGTCCAAGTCGTAACACCGAGTGTATAACCTATGTGCTCGGTGCTCGATTTCGGCAGGTTTGAAAAGGAGTTAATTTAGTGATATAGTACGGAAGTTATTTATATAATGTAATAATATTTATGCACGAAGAAACACCCATCCGCTTCAGTGACGAGTTTTTTTCCTTCATCTGGGAAACGGTAAAAATAGTAGTTCTTTCGCTTGCTATTATCGTGCCAATACGGTACTATCTGGTCCAGCCGTTTTTTGTTAAAGGGAGCTCAATGGTGCCTAATTTCCACGATAAAGACTATATTCTTGTGGATAAATTGAGCTATCGATTTGACGATTTTAAGCGGGGCGATGTGATCGTATTTCGCTATCCGAAGGATCCCAAAGACTACTTCATTAAACGAGTGATCGGTCTGCCCGGAGAAACCGTCCAAGTAAAGGGTAATAAGGTAACGATCTACAATATCGATAATCCTGCCGGGGAAATCTTGGAGGAAGCATATTTGGCCGACTATCAACGAACCGACGGTAATAAAGTCTGGAAGCTCGACGATAATGAATTCTTCGTTTTGGGCGATAACCGGCTTCAGAGTTCGGATTCTCGAAGCTGGGATGCGTTAAATCGCTCGTTTATTGCCGGACGAGCCTGGATTCGTCTATGGCCGTTTAATGTAATTACAAAAATTCAGCGAGTAACATATCCTGATGCAGGAAACTAATATACCTACGAAAATAAAGAAACCAAAAGGATTTCAAGCTCCGCGGGGAATGCGCGATATTCTTCCCGAAGAGCAGAAATATTGGCGTTATGTGTTGCGCAAAGCAGAATCCTTGCTCGAAGATTATGCTTTTGAAAAAATTTCAACGCCGGTTTTGGAATTCACCGATTTATTCTTGCGCGGGACCGGGGAATCAACCGATATCATTGAGAAAGAGATTTATAATTTCAGAACAAAGGGTGGTGATGACCTAACCCTTCGACCGGAAGGCACTCCGGCGGTCGTGCGCGCCTATATCGAAAATGGAATGCAAGTTCGTCCTCACCCCGTGAAGCTCTATTACGTGGAGCCGATGTTTCGGCACAATCAGCCTCAGCAGGGAAGATATCGCCAGTTTTTCCAACTCGGCGTTGAAACACTTGGGGATAGCTCCGAAGCCATTGATGCGGAGTTGCTCTTTTTGGGATATAAGATCCTTAATTCCCTAGGATTGGGAAATTACAATATCCATATTAATAGTATTGGTGATCAAAACTGTCGCCCGGCGTACATCCGCGCTCTCAAGGACTATTATAAAACACGCGTGAAAAAGAGCTGTAGTAATTGCAAAATCCGTCTTAAAAAAAATGTCCTGCGAGTACTTGATTGCAAGGAAGAAGGATGCCAAGAAGTAATTCAAGGAGCGCCTCAAATGATGGACTACTTAGATGAAGAATGCAAAAATCACTTTAAAAATGTTCTTGAATTTCTCGATGAAGCCAAAATCCCATACATTCTAAACCCGTACCTTGTTCGAGGATTAGATTATTACACCCGAACAGTTTTTGAGTTCCTGCCCGAAGAAAATATCGGTTCTCAATCCACGGTCATTGCCGGTGGCCGATATGATCGTATGGTGGATCAGCTTGGTGGCCCAAAAACTCCCGCCGCGGGATGGGCTATGGGCATAGAGCGTGTTATCTCTGCGCTCAAAGAAGGACAGGTAAATGTACCAGAGATCGGCATTAAGCCAAAGGTATTTCTGGCGCAACTTGGAGAAATGGCCAAACGCAAGAGCCTTATTCTTTTTGAGGAAGTTAGAAAAGCGGGCATTGAGATCAAGTCATCGCTTGGCCGCGATAGCATTAAGGCCCAATTACGCATTGCGAACCGTTTGGGCGTAAAGTATGCGTTGATTTTCGGGCAAAAAGAAGCGCTTGACGATACCGTCATACTTAGGGAGATGGATAGCGGCATTCAGGAGAACATCCCGCTAGAAAAGATTGTTGACGAATTAAAAAAGCGCTTAAAAAAGTAAGATATTTGTCTGCGCGCAGTGAGCGTAGCGAACGAGTACGGCTTCAAATTCTTACCGAGCACATAATTTGTAGATTTGATAGAAATTATGTGCTCGGTGCTGAATATACTGACTGCTCGTCTGCCCGCAATTCCTCGCAGAGTATATTAGCATGATTGACGATGTTTTTTGCAAAATTATTGAAGGTGCGTTGAAATCCGACCCAGTCTATCAAGACGACGAATTTCTGGTGATAAAGGATATCAAGCCTGCCGCACCGGTACATTTATTGGTCATTCCAAAACAGCATTTCGACAGCCTGGCAAAGTTTCAAGCCGCGGATGCCGCATTATTGGGCCGGGCGTTTCTTACTGCCGAGAAAGTGGCAAAAGAACAAGGGTTGGATCGCGGCTATCGATTGGTGCTCAATGAAGGAGAGCATGGCGGTAAACTAGTGCCGCACTTGCATATCCATATTTTGGGCGGAAAACGCCTAGGTCCGAAATTAGTCATGTAGTTGCTCACGTGCAGTAATCTTGTGAACATGAGTACGACACGTAACCGAGCACATAATCAGAAGAAATCTTATGATTATGTGCTCGGTGCTGAATATTCTAGCAGTTCGCCTGCTAGCACACTTTCTCACTGAGAATATTCGCAGAAAGGAGGTAGTAATATGGTAGAAGTAAAAAGAAAACCAAACGAAAGTACCGGAAGCCTCTTGAGACGATTTAGCCGCTTTGTACAACAAAGCGGAGTCTTGGTGAAAGCGAAGAAATCCCAATTTCGAGCAAAGAAACAAAATGAACGCAAAGAAAAAAATGCGGCCATCATGGGCTTGCACTTGAACGAATTACGCAAGCGCTTGGAAAAGCTTGGAAAATACAACGAAGAAACCTTTGAAGAAGAAAAACGTAAATTGAAACAAGAATTAGACTTGTAGTAATTGTCTGAGCGCAAATGTAATGAGCACAGAAACAATTACTATACCGAGCACATAAGTCTTATGTGCTCGGTGCTGAGTTTTCTAACAACTCAACGACGCGATTGCTTGTTTCATTGAAAAAACTCGCATGCTAAAAGAAAAAATCCAAGCAGACGTAAAAGAAGCTCTCAAAGCCGGGGATAGCAAAAAGCGGACCGTGTTAAATTCGCTTCTTTCTGCGATTAAAAATCGAGAACTTGAAAAGCGAAGCAAGTTTAGCAAGACAGGCGCGACAAACGATCTAGAAAACGCGAGCCTTATTAATGATGAAGAGGCCGTTGAAGTTATTTCCTCGGAAATCAAAAAGCGAAAAGAAGCGATTGAGACCTACGCGCAAGCCGGAAGGCCGGAATTGGCGGCGCAGGAACAGGAAGAACTCGCCGTTCTGATGCAATACATGCCGGAGCAGATTTCCGATGACGCCATTCGTACCGAAGTAAAAACCGCGATTGAAACAGTTCACCCTCAAGGGCCCAAGGACATGGGCAAAGTCATCGGCGCTGTCATGCCGAAAGTGAAGGGGCGAGCGGATGGCCAAGCCGTCAGCCGTATCGTGAAAGAAGAGCTCGAAAAGATTTCGTCATAAAATGCTTGATCTTGTTTTTCGCAATACGACTCAGGCAACCGGAGTAATCTCAACAAAGGATTTTTTCGAATCCTTTGTCCTTAAAACCCTCAATGCCGTTGGCGTAAACGGAGATACCGAGGTCAGCATATCGCTCATTAGTCCTAAACGGATGCGCGAACTCAATAAAGAGCACCGAAACCGCGATAAAGTCACGGATATTCTTTCGTTTCCCCTAGGCGAAACCTTTGTTCCAGGATATACTATAAGAACTCTTGGGGACATTTTCATCTGTCCCTCGTATGTCGTGGCGCGCGCAAAAGAGGAAAATATGACCATAGAGGCGAAGCTGGCACGGCTCATAGTGCATGGAACATTACACCTGTTGGATTTCGACCACGAGCGATCGGAAAAAGAGGCCGAAGAAATGGATCGTCTTGAACAAGAAATTTTAAATTAGTAACTAATCAGTAACTCACGTATATGACAAGCGGGCACATCATTTCCGGAATTGACGTTGGTAATTCCCAAATCAAAGTTGTTATTGCGAGAGTTGATCGCGAGAATTTGAGGCCCGAAATTATTGGCGCTGGTAGCACGTCTTCCAACGGTCTTCGTCGCGGCATGGTTGTCGATATGGAAGAAACGGTTGAAAATATTCGCTCCGCCATCCAGCAGGCCCAGGCGATGGCAGGTGTACCGATTAAACGAGCCTACCTTTCTGTAAATGGCCTCCATATTCAGACGCAGGTTTCTCGGGGAGTGATCGCAGTTTCTCGAGCGGACAATGAAATATCGCAAAATGATATTGAACGAGTTATGCAGGCCGCTTCAGTGGTAAGTTTGCCCGCAAATCGTGAAATCGTGCATGTTCTGCCGCGCACCTTTATCATCGATGGTACGGAATATGTGAAGAACCCTCTTGGCATGAAGGGTGTTCGTCTTGAGGCGGACGTTTTTATTATTGATGGACTTTCGCCATATCTGCGAAATATTGCTCGTTGCGTAAATGAAAATAATATTGAAGTGGCGGGGCTTGTGTATGCACCATTGGCGGCATCGCTTTCAGCGCTTGATAGAAACCAAAAGGAGTATGGCGTCATGAATCTTGATTTCGGAGGGGGTACTTCAAGTTTGACCATCTTTGAGGAAAACGACCTTCTGCATAGTGCGATTTTCCCGATTGGATCACGCCATATCACTAATGATCTTGCCATCGCGTTACGGACGTCTTTAGATGTCGCTGAACGGATCAAACTTGAGCATGGCGCAACTTCAGAGGGAGAAGACGGTCGTCGCAAAGATCAGATTGACCTTTCGCAGATCATGAATGAAGAAGGATATTTTGTTTCTAAGAAACAGCTTACCCGTGTGGTTGATGCCCGCGCCCAGGAATTATTGGACATGGTGAGCACTGAATTGAAAAAAGTTTCAAAGAATGGAATGCTCCCGGCGGGAGTTGTGCTGAGCGGCGGCGGCTCCAATTTGCCCGGTTTCGCCAGGCTTGTCAAAGAATATTTGAGATTGCCGGTACGAGTGGCAAATCCGGTGAATGTAGTGGGTACGGCTGATATTCTTAACGACCCATCCTTTACGGTGGCTATCGGGCTTGCGATGTGGGGGATAGAGCAGGAACTCGCGGGCATCAAATCTCGTCCTCTCCTAGGCGGTCAGGGCGATCTCCTCCGGAAAACTGTTCGTTGGCTGAAGAACTTCTTGCCGTAAGGAGATATCCAGAGTTATCTACAGGGTTATCCACATCAAAATGCGTACTGCTTGCGCCCTTTTTCTATTTATGTTAGAAACCAGGTAATACGCGCCAGAATTATTAAAAAATGCCCCAAGTTAAACCTCAATTTGAAACGTTTGCCCGCATTAAAGTGTTAGGTCTTGGCGGCTCAGGCGGCAATGCCCTAGAGCGAATGATCGAAGCGCGGATTCACGGCGTTGAATTTATTGCCGTAAATACCGATGCCCAGTCACTCCACAATTCAAACGCTCCGGTGAAGATTCACATTGGCAAAAGTCTCACGCGAGGCCTTGGTGCCGGCATGAATCCGAGCATCGGTCGCGAAGCCGCCGAACAGACCCGAGAAGACATTCTCACCGCCCTTAAAGGAGCCGATATGGTTTTTATTGCGACAGGATTGGGCGGAGGTACCGGAACGGGCGCCGCACCGGTTATCGCTGACATGGCTCGAGAATCAGGCGCACTGACGGTAGCAGTCGTGACCAGACCCTTTAGTTTTGAAGGAGCTCAGCGTTCTCGCGTGGCCGAAGAGGGTCTTCAGCTTCTGCGCGATAAGGTTGATGCGCTTATCACAATCCCTAATGACCGACTCCTTTCTATCATCGATCGTAAGACTCCATTACTCGAGTCATTCGCGGTAGTTGACGATGTTCTTCGACAGGGCGTCCAAGGTATTTCTGATCTCATCACTATTCCCGGTATTGTTAATACTGACTTTGCCGATGTGAAGGCGGTTATGACTAACTCTGGATCAGCGCTCATGGGTATCGGAAGAGCTTCCGGCGAAGATCGAGCCGTAGAAGCGGCTCGTATGGCGATCAACTCTCCGCTCTTGGAACTGTCCATTGATGGCGCTCGCGGCGTTCTTTTTAACGTGTCCGGCGGTACCGACATGGCAATGGCAGAAATCAGCGAAGCGGCGCGGATTATTACTGAACATATTGATCCCGATGCAAAAGTCATCTTCGGCGCTGTCGTTGATGATAAGCTGAAGAAAGGGGAGATCAAGATCACTGTCGTAGCGACTGGTTTTACGAATACCTATCCCGTATCCCCCTCAAATCCGTCTGCAAAATATAATGGCGGCGGTCTAAGCCTCTTTGATAACGCTATCAAGAAACAAGATATTATGGAGCGCGAACCTGTAAAAGAGGTAAAAGAAATCATCGATCCCTCGATCGAAGATGAAAAAGATTTCGATATTCCGGCATTTATACGGCGCAAAATGAACAAATAAGGCGCGACTGCGTTTAGAGGGATTAAAAAGAGCTAGAAAAGGGCTCTTTTTTGTGTTTGACAAATGCCTATAAAACATGTTATAATATACCTATAGTACATTTCCAACCTAGATTCTGACCCTATTTGAGGCCATCTTTGTGGCTTGAAATGGGGTCAGAACACACGTTCTAACCAATTACTTTTGGAGGAAGCGATGCTGAAGACCACGATAATCGTTCTTGTGTTGGTGTTGGCTGCCTTTCCCGTGTCGGCCGGTGATGTCGCCGAGCTACAGGTCATCAATGGGGATCTGACGGCCGATATCTTCGTCGCGGGGAAGATCCGTGGCAGAATCGGCTGGTCGGCCTTTGCACTCGTTAGCGATGGCTGGGCGCAGGTCTACGCTGGGCCGACTTACGCTCCAACGTCGTGGAGCGTAATCAGTCTCAATATCGGTTTGGAGACTGGTGGTGAGCGATTCGCCGAATCCCTGTGGCTGGGCCACGATCGTTTCTCGATGCTCGCGATTCTCGAGCACGGATACACTGGTCGTTGGCACAAGATCACGGCTGACTACAAGCTCACCAAGAGCTGGGCGGTTGGCTACCACGGCCAGGCTTTCCTGGGCAACGGCGCCCGGATCAGCTACACCTTCGGGAAGGTGACGGTTTGGGGCTCGTTGCTCTACCGAGAGCGGGGCTTCAATACAGTCATTGCCGCGAAGATCAGCAACTGATCACTACAAAGCTTCGTGCAATGCGAAGCTTACAACGTCCCGTTCGGACGCGCGACCCATTCTCAGGGTTGCCACGAACGGGCGTTTTCTTTTTCAAATAATTAGAGCGAGTACCAGAAAATTAGACGCTTGAGTAACTGATAGCTCCTTGAAGTGAATAACGAAATTTAGGAGAAACAGAAAAATGGTCCGAGGAACGCAGGGGTACCGTTTTTCTATCTTCTAGAATGGGGAAATGAGCAAAAAAGGAGCCAAAGACGCGAACCGTGTACTGATTTTGCGACACAAGCGAGGTTATCAACATTGTGAGCATGGTCAAAAGATGGTTAAATTCATCTACCAACGGATTGCTTAAATAAGCAGGAGGGTAAAGAGATTCGCACGAGCGGCGCATCTCTTTCCTCTTCTCCTTCGCGCCCCACATGAATAACGGAACTTCGGTGTTTCCAAATCAGCAGCGTCTCGATGTAAACAATCATAAGAAAAGCGGTGATTCTACGCACCAGATGTCTTCAGGTATGACCTGGGAGCGGATTTTTGGCCTGTCCGGCCAGGGTACCGGTCATCCCTATGATGACATTACGTGGGAGTTGCGCACCGCGAAGATTGCGAAAGCAGACGGCACTATTGTTTTCGAACAGCATGACGTGGAAGTGCCGGCATTCTGGTCTCAAACCGCTACCGATATCGTTGCTTCCAAATATTTTCGCGGGAAAATTTCGGCGCCCGAACGCGAATACAGTGTGAAGCAGATGATCGATCGCGTCGCTCAAACGATCGGGTACTGGGGTTTGCAGGACAGTTACTTTGCATCTCCCGAAGATGCCACGAATTTTACGCTTGATCTCACATGGTTGCTTGTGAATCAATTTTTCGCATTCAACAGTCCGGTGTGGTTTAACGTCGGCGTCTATGAAAAGCCGCAGTGTTCCGCCTGTTTCATTCTTGCCGTCGAGGACACCATGGAATCAATCATGCAGTGGTACAAGGATGAGGGAATGATTTTCAAACACGGCTCCGGCGCAGGTTTGAATGTTTCCAATCTTCGATCTTCGAAAGAGTCTCTTTCGAGGGGGGGGCACTCATCAGGTCCCGTTTCATTCATGAAGGGTGCTGATGGTGTTGCCAATACGATTCGTTCCGGCGGCACAACTCGCCGCGCGGCAAAGATGGTGGTCATGAATGTCGATCACCCGGATATTAAAGATTTCATCTATGCCAAGCATTACATCGAGCAGATGACGCAGGTGCTGGTGACCTCCGGATTTAAGAATTCCCTGGACGGCGACCTCTTCAGCCCCTACACCCTCTTGCCGTATGTAAATGCAAATAATTCAGTACGCGTGACGGATGATTTTATGCGAGCCGTCGAAAATGATGACATGTGGGACCTTAAAGCGGTTACTACCGGGGAATCCATGGAGCGTGTTAAGGCTCGCGAAGTGATGAATTGGATTGCGGAAGCGGCATGGGCAAGTGCCGATCCCGGCATGCAGTATCATGATACGATTAATCGCTGGCACACCTGCCCGAATACCGGTCCTATCACCGCATCTAACCCGTGCAGTGAATACATGCACTTAGACAACAGCGCCTGCAATCTTGCGTCGTTGAACCTATTAAAATTTGCTAATGAAGATGGCACATTCGCCGTGGAGCAATTCAAGCGCGCGGTGGATACCATCATTATGGCCCAAGACATTATTGTCAGCCGCTCTTCCTATCCGACGGAAAAGATTGATCGTAACGCCAATGATTTTCGCGAACTTGGATTGGGCTATGCTAATCTAGGGGCGCTCTTGATGACCTGGGGCTTGCCGTATGATTCCGAAGACGGACGATTGCTTGCCAGTCAGATTACGTCATTGATGTGCGGCGAAGCCTATCGCTTTTCAGGATTACTCGCTGACCGAAAGGGTCCGTTTGCCGGCTTTGAAAAGAATCGCGAACCAATGCTTAATGTACTGGCCATGCATCTTAATGAAGCTGAAATTCTTTACTCGCAGACTATAAAGTCTGCCATCGGTGCAAAGTATACCGATCTCGCGGTAGCTTCCCGCGTGGTATGGCACGAAGCACTTGAACTGGGTAGATCGGTAGGCGTCAGAAACTCGCAGGTTACCGTATTAGCTCCGACGGGAACGATCGCTTTTATGATGGATTGCGATACAACAGGCGTAGAGCCGGGTCTCGCGCTGGTAGCGTATAAAAAACTTGTCGGCGGCGGCGTTCTCAAATTGGCGAATAATCAGGTGCCAGCGGCACTTAAAAATCTCGGTTATTCCGCCGAGCAAATCAAGGATATCAGCGCGTACCTCCTTGAAAAAGATACGATTGAAGGAGCGCCATGGCTTAAAGAGGAGCACCTTCCGGTTTTTGACTGCTCATTCAAGGCGGTTAATGGCGAGCGCAGTATCAGCTATATGGGCCACCTGCGCATGATGAGCGCCGCTCAACCATTCATCTCCGGCGCTATCTCAAAAACGATTAATCTGCCGAACAATGCTACCGTTGATGATATCCGAGATGCATTTGTTCAGGGTTGGAAACTTGGTCTTAAGGCTATCGCGGTTTATCGCGACGGATCGAAGGGCGTACAGCCGCTTAACACGGCAAAGGATGAGAATAATAGACTAGTTGAGCACATCAACGGCTATACCCGAGTAAAATTGCCCGAAGAGCGTCCAGCTATCACTCATAAGTTTAGTGTCGGCGGCCATGATGGCTATTTAACCGTGGGCCTTTATCCTGACACACAGCAACCCGGCGAGACATTTCTCTCCATCGCTAAAGAAGGTAGCACACTTTCTGGTTTACTCGATACGATCGCCATCCTTATCTCAATGTGTTTGCAATCCGGCGTGCCGTTGAAGGTTCTTGTTCGGAAGTTTAAAGATACGAGCTTTAGTCCCGCGGGATTCACCGGCAATACGAATATTCCGACGGCCAAATCAATTATCGACTACGTTTTTCGATATCTGGGCATGAAATTCTTAAATCCGGAAGATCGAGAAGAAATATTCGGACTAACGCATGACATAGAGATTATGCCCGTTACTACGGTGGCGATATCTCAGCCAGAACCGACTTCAAAAACTGACAATGTTCTTTCCGGTCTCGTCGCTCCATCTAAGAATGCTTCCGCAAGCGCGAAGCCCCGCGCTACTTTCGTGTCTGATGCCCCCGTATGTCAATGTGGAACACTCATGTTTCGAGCCGGATCCTGCTATGCCTGCCCAAGTTGTGGCGCTACAACCGGCGCCTGCAATTGAGGAGCACAAATTCATATCAAAAACCCCGTTGCCACGGGGTTTTTGATCAGGTACGATACAGACATGCATAAGTCTCAAGTTCTCTCGTATTTTCTGATTGCTTTTCTGGTCGGAACACTTATCGGATCACTCTGGCATTTCGGTGAACAATATTTTTGGATTTTTATCGGGCTAGGGACATTATTTTTTGGAGTATCAGCCTATCATCGCACATTCGGACAAACAGCCGCAGGCATTAAACGCCGGAAGGCAGGCTTTATTATCGGATTTTGCATCATTTTTGTAACGGGGGGTATCTACCGGTTTCAACAATTTGACGCTGATCACAGCCGTATCACGCAGTTTAATGATCGAGAGGCGGGAGGCAAGGGCATTCCTGTACTGGTGGTGGGGTATGTGGCAGGAGATGTTCAGGAATGGGGATCGCAATCGCAGTTCCCTTTTGAAGTAAAAGAAATTGTCGCTTTCAAAAGAACTTTCCCGGCAGGAGAGCGGATTCTCGTGATTGCCGATAATCAAGCAGAGTATCGCTATGGCGATATCCTTACCATCGAAGGCGCGCCGCAAGCTCCTAAAAATTTCGAATCATTTGATTATGCGACGTATCTGAAAAAACAAGGTATTCGAAGCATTTTTTCTTCTCCCGATATTCTAGCGGAGGGATCAATATCCTTGGGTCTTTGGGAGCGGAGCAGTGTTGTCGTGTATCGCGCTCTGCAGGGATTAAAATCGCGTTTCGAATCGGCGCTCATAAGCACGATAGCAGAGCCGGAAGCCGCCTATATCCAAGGGGTACTTCTGGGTTCGCGTAGCGCGATCCCAGAGCGTCTCCAGGACGCCTTTACTGCAACGGGGACTAGTCATATTTTGGCGATATCCGGATACAACATCACCATCGTCGCCGAGGCGGTGCTGGGGGTATTGTTATTTTGGTTCCGGCGACGCGGGGCAATTTGGATCGCCACGGCGGCCATTATTCTTTTTACGTTGCTGACGGGAGCTTCGGCGTCAGTGGTGCGAGCGGCGGTAATGGGACTATTGGTCCTTTTTGCTTCCGGCTACGGCCGTCTCTATGATGCAAAAAATGGTATTATTCTGGCCGGCGCGCTGATGGTTTTCTCTAATCCATTCATCCTTGTGTTTGATATTGGTTTTCAGCTTTCTTTTTTGGCGGTTATCGGTCTTTTATACCTGTATCCGATATTTCAGCGTTGGGCACAGCGAGCTCCTTCGTTGGGAGGATTGAAAGAGATTGCCTTCATGACGCTTTCGGCGCAGGTGATGGTTATCCTGCTTTTAGTGGGGTATTTTCATTCTTTCTCGCTGGTTTCTCTGGCGGTAAATATTTTAATCCTACCGATCGTCCCTGCGGTAATGCTGTTTGGTTTCATAGCGGGCATAAGCGGCATGATCTGGATTCCGCTGGGAAAGATTATTGGCGTAGTGGCGTGGGCATTGGCGCGATATCAGCTCTGGATCGTTGAACGGGCGGCATCATTCTCATTTGCCTCTGTTTCAATCTCGTTGCCGTGGATTATAATCGTTCTCGCTTATGCGCTACTGATCGGAGGAATTTGGCAGTTCTATCGGCACCATGGATACGAATAAAGATAAAATAATTGCGGGAATCATCGCTCTGGTACTCATCGTGCTGGCGTTTTCAAGTTCACAAGCCGCAGGGCAGAAAGACGGACTTTTAAAAATATATTTTTTGAATGTCGGCCAGGGAGACGCCATCTTTATAGAAGCTCCGAATGGCAACCAGGTGCTTGTTGATGGCGGACCGGACAGCGCCGTGATTGCGGAGCTGGCGCGGGTGATACCATTTTACGATCGGTCTATCGATGCCATCGTGGTTAGCCATCCTCATAGCGATCATATCGCCGGATTAGTTGACGTATTAAATCATTATGATGTTGGCTATGTAATTCAAGCAGGGGAGCAATATGATTCATTGGAATTCCGATCGTGGCAGGAAGCGGTTGCCCAAGAACATGCAACCGAAATTGATGCTGTGGCGGGAAAACAGATCAACTTAGGACCCGAAATGACTCTTACAATTATCTATCCTCTGAAATCAGTGCTCGGCACTGCGACTGATAAGCCTCACAATGACAACGTGGTAGCGATGCTTCAATACAGGCACGTAAAAGTTCTGTTGGCTGGTGATATGGAGGCGGCCGTGGAACGCACCTTGCTTAATAATAATATCGATATTGATGCTGATGTATTGAAAGTGGGCCACCATGGATCAAAGACTTCGACAGCGTTGCCATTTCTCGATGCTGTTACTCCGCAAACGGCAGTAATTCAAGTAGGAGTAAAAAATCGGTACAAGCATCCTGCGGAACTGATTCTTTCCCGCCTTGAAAATTATCAAGTAAAATATTATCGTACTGATGTCGATGGGATGATTCGTCTTACTAGTGATGGGACTTCGTATTATCTTAATAAGCAATAATCATGATAAGTGTTGCAAATTTTCCGCTATTTAAAACTAAGATGGGTAAGCAGAAGTTTAATCTTGAAAATCGTGCTCAGCGAAGGAGATATTTTGATTTTAAAGCCGGTTCAGAAATAAAGAAATTAAGAAAGTATCTTAAAAAAGATACTTTCATGGGGTTTTTCTTAGGTCCAAAAAACTCGGGAAAAGGCACCTATGCAAAACTTTTTCTCGAAGCTCTCGATGCTGATCTCGTGGCCCATTTATCGGTTGGTGATATTGTTCGCAGTGTTCACAAATCTCTTGCTTATGCAAAAGACAAAAAAGAATTGATAACATTTTTGAAAGAGCGCTATCGCGGATATATATCAGCGGAACAAGCAATCGATATTATTCTCGGTCGAGATACCAAAACCTTACTACCAAATGAAGTAATTCTTGCTCTTGTTGAACGCGAAGTTGACCGCTTGAATCGAAAGCCGGTATTTATTGATGGTTTCCCTCGCAACCTTGATCAGGTTCAAACATCTTTGTATTTTCGAGCCTTGATGGGCTATCGAGATGATCCTGACTTTTTTATTTTTCTGCACGTCCCCGAAACGATTTTAGCAGAACGATTTAAAGCCCGGGTCATCTGTCCTAAATGCCAAACATCTCGCAGTTTGAAGTTATTGCGCACACAGCATATCGGCTATGATGGAAAGACAAAAGAATTTTATTTGATTTGTGATAATGATGGAGCAAGGATGAGGGGGAAGGAAGGGGATGAATTTGGTATTGAGGCAATCCGGGATCGGCTCGAAGTAGATAAAAAAGTTATGTCACAGTTGCTTCAACTTCAAGGAGTACCAAAAATTTACTTGCGAAATCCAATTCCAGTAAAAGATGCAAAGAAATTTGTAGATGACTATGAATTAACTCCAGTTTCTTCGTACGCATGGGACGCAAAGAAAAAAGAGGTCATCATTAAAGAAGATCCATGGACTATTAAAGATGACGAGGACGAACTGTCCTATAGCCTTCTGGCGCCGCCGGTTGTAGTTGCCCTAATTAAACAGTTGGTTGAAGTTCTAAATCTCTAATGGACCCTAAGAAACTATTTAAAGTTGTCATCACTGCCATTGTCGTGAAAGACGGAAAATATTTAGTGTTGCGACGCGCGGCATGGGAGAAAAAATTTCCGTCACGTTGGACCGTGCCGGGTGGGAAGCTAGACACGGGAGATTATGTGCATCTTCCTAAAGACACTCCCGACTATTGGTATAATGTGCTGGAGCGTACACTTCGACGCGAAGTAAAAGAAGAAGCGGGGATTGAAATTAAGAATATCCGCTATGTAACTTCGCTTGCGGACGCGCGAGAAGGAGATGATCCTTCGCTGATAATCTCATGCTTAGCAGACTATGCGGAAGGGGAGATTGTGCTTGATGAAAGCATGACTGAATTTCGGTGGGTAAATTTAGAAGAAGCGAAAGCCGTAGACCTCATTGATGGTATCTATGAAGAGCTAGAAATGGCAGATACTATGCTTAACAGGGGTTCTGTTTCGGAATGGAAGAAATAGGAGTATACTGGTAGCGGGCCTCCTCGTTGGCCTAAGCTTTAGAACAAATTATTTAACTCGGGATTCCTATATCGTTTTGCCCCGTGGGGCACTTCTGCGGAGACCCACACATTTAAATAGCTTAAGTCTTTTGCTGATGAGGGGGCCTTTTCGTTTGTTCGAAATTTGTCAATAGCTCCCATGCCGTTTTATGATAATTCAGTCAGTCATGGCCGTTTTTTGCGGATATATCCGCAGGTGGAGGCGCACCCATGCACAGTATATGCACAAAAGAGACACAGCTTGTCCGCAGGGCGCTTAAGGACAGGGTGTATACTGTGGATGAGCCCTCCCGTATTTAGTAGGACCTGGATCATTTATGACAATATACTCTTGTAGCCCTATATTAGGTCATTTTGGTGAGGTTCCCTAAAAAGGACTTCCGAAAAATCGCCTTGCGGACTCACACACGTGGAGTAAAAAGCTAGGCCACCTCAATATGTACGGAGGAGCTTGTGAGGATAAACCAAAAACCCGTTGTAAGACGGGTTTTTGGTTTATCTTTTTGGCGCGTATTCTGAATTTAGCGCGAACCCATTTTGAGCGAAATTGCTGACACAATTTCGCGATACTTCCCAAAACTGTCCGCTCGGGCGGCGCGGGAAGGAAGGGGGTTGGGGGGAAAGGAATTCCCGCGCCGCCCTCGCTTCGGAAAAATTCGCGCCGACAATTGCGAAAGCAAATACAATTAAAGGATAGCTGAAAAAATTTGTTTTCGCAATCATTTGCTCTTTGAAATTTTTACAAAAAGAAAGAGGGTCGCCACCTTGCGATGGCAACCCCCGGGGAACCCGTTGCGGATTCATGCTTGCTTGCGGGCGAGGAACTCGCGCCCCTTGCCGACATCCGTGTTGATGGGAACTCCCTGCTTGCACAGCGGGCAGTCGGACTCGTCCCAGGCGTCGAGCTTCACGTTCACAAGCGCGATGAGCTTCGGAATGTTGGCCACGTCTTGCGGTGTGATTCCTCCGCGGTTGCAGAGAACACCGAGACCGATGACGTTGCCGCCGCCGGCCCGCGTGGCTTCAACTACCTTCTTGGCGGAGCCGCCAGTGGTGAGAACATCCTCCACCACAAGAACGTTCTTGCCAGCGATGAGCTTGTCGTAGCCGCGTTTGATGACGAAGGCGTCTCCGCCTTCGGACTTCTCGGCATAGACACCAAACACTTCGTGGTCGTTCATCTCGGAGAGATAATGCGCCGTCCACTGCGAGAGAATCACGCCGCCGATTGCCGGAGCGATGACCACTTGCACATTGTCGTATGCGAACCGTTCGGCGATTGAGCGGCAGAGGCGAGACGTTTCCGCGGTGTGCGGATAGATCGCATCCTTGTTGACGTATGCCGTGCCATGCTTGTCGGAGGTGTAGACGATGTGACTGTCGACGATGACTGCCCCGACTTTGTCGAGGACTTGCAGGACCTCTTGCTCGTTCAAGGTTTCATCTCCTTCCTAGCGGTACTGGTTGATGAGGTAATGGAGCTTCTCCGTCTCGCGGTGGGCCGCTTCTGCGAAGTCCGCGCCCTTGGAGGCGAAGATGATGCCGCGCGAGGAGTTGATGATCATACCTTGTCCGCGGCTGTCCTTACCCGCGGAAACGGTCTTCTCCACGTCGCCACCTTGCGCGCCAATGCCCGGAATGAGAATCGACATGTCGCCGACAAGTCCGCGGACTTCGCGGAGCTCATCGGGATACGTTGCACCGACGACGAGCACGCAGTTGCCGTTCTTGTTCCAATGCTTCGCTACGCGGTACGCCACGTGCTGATAAAGCTTTGCAACATAGCCGTACATCTTTGCCTCGATTCCAAGCGCTTCCGCCAAAAACCTCCCCTCTTCATTGTCAATCGCGACGGGAAGGTCCTGGAACTCACCGGCTCCCGGATTGGATGTGCGGCAGAGCACGATCACTCCTTTGTCCGCGCGATCCAAGAACGGCTGGAGCGCTTCAGCTCCGAGATATGGATGCACGGTAATTGCGTCCGCTTGCAGGAAGTCGAACGCCGCTCCCACGTAACCCGCGTTGGTGTTGCCGATGTCCGCGCGCTTGGCGTCCAAGATGACAACCACGTCCGGCGCGACCTGGTGGATGTACCCGATTGTCATCCTGAGTGCGCGAAGACCCTTCTC
>Ga0210377_10000063_pt1 | contig 94237 bp, 71 predicted proteins | sample PLM4_65_b1redo_FD_155480 | JGI IMG/M metagenome (GOLD analysis project Ga0210377, IMG submission 155480) | Groundwater sediment microbial communities from an aquifer in East River, Colorado, USA - PLM4_65_b1 redo | ecosystem: Environmental > Terrestrial > Soil > Riparian zone | place: USA: East... | reverse complement strand
AGCCGAGCGCCGGCGAGCGGGCGGCGAACGGGATCATCGTGGTGCTCGTCGCCCTGGCGATGCTCGCCGGTATCGTGATCGCCCGCCGCAACATCCGCCAGGGGAAGGGGGACCGCCGCGGCGCCTTCCGCCTGGCGGTGACGGTGTTTGCGGCGACGCTCGCCGGGACGTATCTCAATGCGGGCCACCACGCCGGCGCGCTCGAGGAATGGGAACTCGTGATGCTGCTGGCGTCGGGGGCGTTGTTCACCGCCGGCGTCATCTGGCTCTACTACATCGCGCTCGAGCCGATCGTGCGCAAGCGCTGGCCGGATCGGATCATCGCCTGGACGCGGCTCGTGGCCGGCCGGGTGCGCGACCCGCTCGTCGGGCGTGAGATCCTGGTCGGGGCGGCGCTGGGGGTCGGGCTGGCGCTGGCGAGGGCGCTGGTGCATGGCATCACGGGCCACTTCGGCCTGCCCGCCTCCTTGCCGACGGGGGATGCCGATGGGCTCGTGAGCCTGGGGAACGCCCTGGCCGCCATCCTCGACATGTTCGGCGACACTACCAGCCAGGCGCTGGTCCTGCTGTTCCTCATCGTCTTCCTGCGGGCGTTGCTGCGCCGTGGGCTGCCGGCCATCGCGTTGTTCGCCCTCATCGTCGCCGCCGTCGTCACGCTGGATGACCTGAACGACCTTGGCCGTCCCGCCGTCCTGTGGGGCATCCTGGCCGCCGCGATCATCACGGTGGCGATTGCCCGGGTCGGTCTCCTCGCCCTCGTCGCGACCCTGTTCATCGGTCGCGTCCTGGGCGGCCTGCCTATCACCTTGGATACCTCGGCCTGGTACGCCGGCGCCGCGGCGTTGCCGCTCCTCGCGCTCGCGGCGCTCGTTGCGTATGGGGCGCGCGCCGCGCTCGCCGGTCGCTCGTTGTTCGACCTGCGTCTTTTCGCCGACTGAGTCCGGGTGACGCGCCCACGCCTGCGGACAGGCCTGGTGTTCTAGTCGGCCGGCACGCAGAGCACCGGCCGCGACGACGAGCGCAGCACCTTCTCGGCGGTGCTGCCGAACAGGGCGCGCTCGATGTCGGCCGACTGCCCCGACGTTCCGAGGACGATCAGGTCGACCGACAGATCCTCCGCCTTGCGGACGATCTCCTCGAACGGCCGGCCCCAGGCGACCAGCACCTGGGTCGGCGGGTCGCCCGCGCCGTCGTCGAGGTCCGCGAGCAGCGCCTCGATGCGGGTGCGGCGCTCGTGCCCGAGACGCTCCCGCAGATCGCCCTCGGGGAGATTCGCGAGCCGGGCGATCTCGCCGATCGCCGTTCCGTCGATCACGTGCAGGAGGAACAGCCGTCCGCCCTGGCCGCGCACGAGCGACCTGGCCTGGTGCAGCGCGCGGCGGGCGGCCGGCGAGAAATCGACGCCGACCAGAATCCTCCCGCCGAGTCCTCCCATCTCCGTTGTGCGAGCCGGTGTGCGTGTCATGTGGCGCCCCCTTCCTGCGCCGCCCGGCGGCGCGTCGAGCGCCCCCGCAGGCAGCAAGGCCGGTGCCACGCATGTCCGCGGCGATCGCGCGGGTTCGCGATCGGCCGCCGCAAGGTCTGCGCGGGCGCCGCCCGCCGGGGGTCGCTCTTTGCGTGGACCAGGCGCCCGGCGGGCCCGCGAGCGGGGTGGAGGCGTGGCACGGACTTCGCTATTCACCGCCCTGCGCACGGGGTGGCGATGACCGAGCTCACACGGGACCGCTGGATCAGGGCCAGGGCGTCCGTGATCGAACGCTGGCGCCAGGTGCTCGAGCGCATCACGAGTCGGGACGAGGCCGGCGCCCTCGCGGCGGCCAATACACTCGACGAGTTCTGCGAAGAGGCCATGCTCGGCCGCGAGGCCGCCTCCGGCGGGGCTCATTCGGGCAGCGGCCCGGTTCTCAAGATCGCGACCTCGGGCGAACCGATCGGCAGCCGTTGCCTCTTCTGCCGCGGATTCATCGACGGCGGTGGTTGCTTCGGGATGCTCGACGAGTTAAACCAGGCCGTGCTTCACGGCCGCTGGGCGGATGCCCGCCGGGTGGCCCAGCTCTACATCGACCGTCTGCAGTCGCTGCCGCTCACGTAGGATCGTCCCGTGCCCGCCTGCGGGCCGGGGAAAGGAGGCCATCATGCGCCTGGCCGACATCATGAGCAGCCCGGTGGAGACGATTGACGTCGATGAGTCCGCCGAGAACGCCTGGAACCGGATGCAGTTGAGGAAGATCCATCATCTTGTCGTGATGAAGGAGGGCGAAGCGGTGGGGGTGATCTCGGCGCGCGACCTCTCCGGGCCGCGCGGCGTCGCCCTGCGCTGGGCGGGCTCGGTCGAAGAGCTGATGTCGCCGCAGATCGTCACCGCGTCGCCGGACACGACGGTGCGCGAGGCGGCCAATCTCCTGCGCGGCAGGAACATCGGCTGCCTGCCGATCCTCCGCGGCCGCAAGGTCGTCGGCATCGTCACCATCACCGATCTCATCGAGATGGTCGGGCGCGGGCTCGAGAAGGCCGCGCCGCCGCCGAAGCCGCGCCGGCCGCAGGCGCGCCCCGGCGGGCGTCGTGGCGCCGCACGGCCTGCGCCCGGACGCTGACGGTCCGGCCCCAAATCCTCCCCGGCGCGAAAATCCGTCGCGCATCGGGCCGCGGTCGGCGAATGGAGTTCGCGCCACCACCGGCGCCGATGATTCGCCCCGTCGCTCCTCCGTCGCGCGACTGATTCATCAGCGGTTATCGCCGGCGGCGACGTCGCCGGCGCCACGGATTCCCCGGCATGACGCTTGCGAGAACGCGGCCGTAACCGGCTTGTCGCCGACCCGGGGGGAGGGGTGCCGACCCACCCGGTGCAGGTCGAGGCCGACCGCACCATCGCCGGCACCGTCCCGGGAACATCAACAGCCCCGCGAGGGCAGGGGGACGGTCATGAAAAAACACCACGCCGGATATCCGAACCGGAACCGTCGGCTCGTGGAGCTGCGCAGGATCGCGCCCCTGGCCGCCGGCTTCATCCCGCTGCTGATGGTCGCGCTGTTCGCCTACGCCGCGACCACCGTGCCGACCGACGTGCAGCTTCCCGGCACGCAGTCTCTCGGTCTGCCGACGACGATCACGTCGGCCGGCAACTGTGGCTGCCACGACTTCGTGCCGGTCGGACAGGTGGCGGAGTCGCCGGTCAAGGGGTGGATGGGTGGCATGATGGCGAATGCCGGGCGCGACCCGCTTTTCTGGTCGACGGTGGCGATCGCCGAGCAGGACTTCCTGCCGGGCCAGGGAGGCGTCGGTGATCTGTGCATCCGCTGCCACAGCGTCAAGGGCTGGCTCGAGGGACGATCGACGCCCACCAACGGTTCGGGGCTCAGCGCCACCACCGACACCGAGGGGATCATGTGCGACTTCTGCCACATGGTCGTCAACCCGGACCAGGACGCGACCATGCCGCCGGTTCACCACGCGCAGGCGTCATACTCCGAGGCCCAGGTCGCGCCGTTCGTCGCCTATGACGAGACCACGGGCGAGGGTTACTACGGCGGCGCCGAGTACGTCCTGAATGGCGCCGGCGATCGGATCGGCCCGTTCGACGCGACCGCGGCCAAGCACCGCTGGATCCAGTCGTCGTACTTCCGTGATGGCCGCATGTGCGGCACCTGCCACGACGTGAGCAACCCGGCGGTGGGAGACCTCGCGCCGAATCACGGATCGATGATCGCCTTCACCGGCGCCTTCAGCGGCGTGCCGAACGGCCCGGTGGCGAACAAGGCGGCGCTCAACAATCCACCGTCGAGCTACGGCATCGTCGAGCGGACCTTCAGTGAGTGGACCGCGAGCGCCCTGGACACGCTGCCGGTGAGCGCGTTCGGCACGCTGCCCGCCGATCTTCGGTTTGCCGGCGGCGCGCTCGATCGCGCCTATCAGGCGGCCCTCTACGGAACCTGCAGCGTCACCACGTCGACCTTGTGCAGCGAGAACACCGACTGTCCGGTGGGGCAGACCTGTGTCGGCACCTCCACCAATTACCAGGACGGCACGACCCGCTACTACACCTGCCAGACCTGTCACATGCGCGCCGCCTACGGCCAGGCGGCCAACCAGGGTGACTTCAGGACCGACCTGCCGATGCACGACCAGAGCGGCGGCAGCCATTGGATCCCGGACGCGGTTCAGTGGCAGGACGCCCATGGGACGTTGCGCTTCGGCACCGGCATCACGGCCGCGCAGGCCACGGCACTGAACGAGGGCAAGCAGCGCTCCGCGGCGCACCTGACGTCGGCGGCCAGCGTGCAGGCGGTGCAGCCGGCGGCCTCGCCGAGCCTGAACGTCCGGGTGACCAACCTGACCGGGCACAAGCTGATCTCCGGTTACCCGGAAGGGCGCCGGATGTGGATCCAGGTGCAGTGGTACGACGCGCCGGCCGGCACGGGGAGCGTGATCGCCGAGAACGGCGCCTACGGGCCGATCGGCGTCACCGTCCAGGATCTCGCCGGGGCGTCGTTCATTGTCCAGTCGATCCTCGACCCGGCATCGACGACGGTGTACGAGGCGATGCCGGCGATGACGCAGGACTGGGCCGCGGCGCTCGTCAGCCTCGGGTACGACCCGGCGATGGTTCTGAACTGGGACCGGGTGACCGGGCAGCCGGCGCACACCCTCGGCGAGCTGGCGACGTCGCCCCCCGGGACCCTGTTCCACACCTTCCATTTCGTCCTGAATAACGCGGTGGAGCACGACAACCGGATCCCGCCGTACGGGATGAGCTACGCGACCGCGCGGACCCGCAACGCCCTGCCGGTCCCCGTGACCCTGTATGGCGACCCGTCGACGGGCGGCAACGGCGGCGTCTACAACTACTGGGACGAGGTGCCGTTCACCGTGCCGCAGGGGGCGGCATCGGCGCGGGTGCGTCTGCTGTACCAGTCGACGTCGTGGGAGTACATCCAGTTCCTCTGGAAGCAGAACCACGGCAGCGACACACCCGACCAGCCGCCGCTGGGCGACCCGTTCCTCGGGCGCGAGGGGGCGAACATGCTGGACGCCTGGCTGAACACCGACATGGCGGCGCCGTTCGAGATGGCGTCGACCACCGTGGCGGTCACGCCGCTGGCGGCCCCCGCGCCCGGCGACGCCTCCGGCCCGGCGCAGGCGCCGATGTGGGTCACCGGCTACAACCCGGCGACCGGCGCCATCGCGCTCACCTGGACGCCGGCCTGCGACGCCGCGGGCCACACGGTGCACTACGGCAGCCTGGCGAACATCGCCACTTATGGCTGGGCGGCGGCCGATTGCGCCCTCGGCGCGAGCGGGTCCGGCAGCTTCGTTCCCTCGCCCGCGGTCGGCGACAGCATCTTCTGGGTGATCGCCGGCAGCAACGCCACCTGGGAGGGCTCGTACGGAGTCTCGTCGGCGGGGGTCGAGAGGCCGCCGGACACAGTCAATGCCGGCGCCTGCTTCCGCCCGCAGAACCTCACGCCCGTCTGCGAATGACGGGCCGCGGCCCCCGGTCGCCGCGATTGACCCTGGCGCGGCCGGGGGCGTAGCATCCCACTTCCGCCGGTCACATGGGGCCGGAGATGTCCGTCCCGGATGCGGGGCGGAGAAGGGAGCGTGGGTCGTGCGCATTGTCGTTTTGGGCGGGGCGGGGATCATCGGCCGGGCGATCGCCCGCGACCTGGCGTCGGACCAGGCGGTCCGCGAGATCGTCATCGCCGATCTCGACCTCGAAGGGGCACGCAAGACCGCCGCGGCCTGCGGACGCTCCGGTGTCACCGCCGCGGGCATCGACGTGACCGACCGCGCGGCTCTCGTGAAGCTCATCGGCGGCGCCGGCGCCGTCATCAACGCGGTGCAGTACTACTTCAACCTCCCGATCATGGAGGCCTGCCTCGAGGCGCGGGTCCCGTACATCGACCTCGGCGGCCTGTTCCACACCACGCGCAAGCAGCTCGAGATGGACGCGGCGTTCCGCAAGGCCGGCGTGCTCGCCGTCCTCGGTCTCGGCTCGTGCCCCGGCATCGCCAACGTGCAGGCGCGGGTGCTCGCCGACGGCTTCGACACCGTCGAGTCGATCCGCATCTACAACGGCTCGACGCCCGACATGGGCGACTCGCTCGCCTGGGCCTACTCGATCGAGACCATCTTCGACGAGATCACCCTGCCGCCCATGATTTACCGCGACGGCGCCTTCGCCGAGACCGCGACCCTCGGCGAGGAGGAGCTGTACCGGTTCCAGGAGCCGATCGGCGTGTCGAAGGTGCACCTGTCGCTGCACTCGGAGGTGGCGACGCTGCCGCTGACCTACGGGGCGAAGGGCATCCGCGAGTGCTTCTTCAAGATCTCGTTCTTCGGCTATTCCGAGAAGGCGCTGCGACAGCTGCAGTTCCTCGCCGGTCTCGGCCTGGCCGGGCGCGAGCCGGTGACCGTGCGCGGTGTCGCGGTGAAGCCGCGCGACGTCCTGGTCGAGGTGCTGAAACGCGCGCCCCAGGTCGAGCGCAAGGGGAGCCTCGGCTTCAAGGACATCGTCACCGAGGTGCGCGGCACGCGCGGCGGCCGGCCGGTCGCGGGCCGCGTCGAGACGACGGCCCACCCGCACAAGGAGTGGGGGATCTCGGGCGGCACTCTGCTGGTCGCCTCGCCGCCGGCGATCGTCGCACGCTGGCTGGCGGCGGGCCGGGTGAAAGAGACCGGGGTGCTGCCACCCGAGCGCGCCGTCGACGCGGCGGTCTTCTTCAAGGATCTCGAGGCGCGCGGCGCCCGGACGACGGTCGGCGTCGCGGAGCCCTATCCGGCCTGATCGGGGCCCGCCGGCCTTCCGGTCGCACCGGGACGTGAGGAGGACGCGGCGGCGGGGAGGGCGCGCACGAAGCGCTCGACACCGGCCCAGAGCGCGTCGGCGTGTCGTGCCCACAGGTCGTTGTGCCCACCCCCGACGAGCTCGACAAACGCCTTCGGCCCCGGCGCCAGGTCGAACAGGCGCCGGCCATGCGCGAAGGGGGCGACCTCGTCGCGCGTGCCATGGATCACCAGCACCGGCACCCGGATGTCGGCCATGCGCGCCTCCACATCGAACCGATACGACCCGAGGTATGACAGGGCCAGAAACAGCCAGGCGCCCTGATCGCGCAGCAGGGCGCGGGCCGACGTGAACGGCGACTCGAGGATGACCGCCGCGCCCTGTCCCGCCACGGCGAGTCGCACCGCCACCGACGCCCCGATCGACCGGCCCCACAGCACGACGGGGGCGCCCCGGGTTTTCTCCCGCGCCGCGGCCGCGAAGGCGAAGCCGTCGCGCGCGATCCCCTCCTCGCTCGGCGAACCCGGGTTGCCGCCGTAGCCCCGGTACTCGGCCAGCAGCACGGCCCACCCGGCGCCGTGGGCGCGGGCGGCCAGATCGAGCCCGTGGGCGATGGTCTCGGCGTTGCCGTGGAAGACCAGCAGGACCGGCGCGGGCGCCGTGCCCGCCGGCGCCGGCACGAACCAGCCACGCAACCGGACGCCATCCGCGGTCACCGCCACGACGTCTTCGCAGGGCAGGCCGATCGCCGCGGGCGTCAGGACCAGGTCGCGCTGCGGGAAGAAGGCCAGCCTCGGCTCGAGGGCCAGGATGACGAGACGCAGCAGGACCAGCGCGACGACGATCCCGGCCGCGAACTTGAGGGCCCCGATCATTCGACCGTGAAGGCTCTCCACCTGTGCCGTTATGGCGACTACCTGCCTGGGGCCTCGGGGATGAAGATCGCCAGTTGCGTCTCGTCGACGTCCATGCGGACCGCTTTCGGGACGGAAGGGACCTTGACCTGGATCACGGCCTCCGCCTTGAGGATCGGCTTTTGAACCACCACCGGGTCCCCTTTCCCGAAGTCGAACGAGATCGGGACCATCAGGAGCTTGGGGTTGGCCTTGTCCTCCTGACTCACCTTGATCGACACGAGCTGCTTGCCATCCGCATCCGGCGCCGCCGACCATGACCAGCGGACCTTCGGGATGCCCTTGTCCCGCACCCATTGGTCGAAGAACGGGAACATGTCGTAGCCCATCAGGGTGCTCGCCTCGCGCGCCAGGGTGTCGGTATTGATGTTGGTCCCCTTGTACTTGCTCTGGATGGCGCTCACGTACTGGGTGAACTTCTCCCATCCCATCCAGGTGCGCAGCATGTGAACGACGTAGGGACCCTTGTTGTACAGCAGGCGGTAGCTCTCCCCCGGGTGCTCGGTGGTGTTCGATCGGTAGGCGGTGCTGATGGTGCCGTACGGATCGCCCTCGATGGCCCGCTTTTTCCAGGTGGTCCGCATTTCGGTGAACCGCTTGGGATTGATCGCCGCGATGATCAGCCCGGCGCTGTACTCGGCCCACGATTCGCTGATCCACGCGTCCTCGCTGCTGAACCAGCCGATGTTGTGCCCCCACCACTGGTGGGCGAGCTCGTGGAAGACGAACTGGTCCCCCACTCCGCCTCCGCCGACCTTGCCGAGTCCACCCTGTTCCTCGATGTTTATCAGCCGTTCCTCGCCGTCCGCGTCCACCTCAACGGTCCCGCCGACCGGGACCGAGCTCACGAGGAGAATCCCGGCGGGACTCTGCGCGAATCCCAGGTTGTGGGCCATTTCGGCGATGTCGAGCTGCGCGTAGGGGAACGGCCCGAAGATCGACTCGTAGCGCTTGATCCCCTCCGAGATGTTGAACAGGACGTTCTGGGGATTGCCCTTGAAGTGCTGCTCGCCGCCCTGGATGGTGAACAACCGCATCGGCACGTCGCCGGTCCCCGGCGCCTCGCGCTTGTAGGTCCCGTCCGTCGTCTTGAAGTCACCGAAGATCAGCGACGCGAACTGAACCGGTATGTCGCTCTTCCATCGGCCGCAGTTCATCTCCCCTTCCTGCCACTCCTTGACGAGGTCCCCGGTTCCCGCGGCATGCAGGGACTTCGGCGTCTTCACGGTCCAGTCCATCGTGTACCTGCCGCCGAGGTAGCCGATCTGGGGAAACCACGGGTAGGTCGTGTAGATCCAGTACGAGCGATCGGTCAGCTGGATGATCGTGTCCTCGGTCGCCCGGACATGGATGACGGTCTTCTCCCCCTTGGTGAGCGGCCGCGGCAGGAGCACCAGGAGCTGGTGCCAGCGGTGCAGATAGGGCACCGGGTTCCCGCTGGCGTCGGCCACGAGCGTCGTCGTGACCTGGCGCCCCGCCTCGTGCCAGGAGGGGGCATCGAGGTTGTTGATGAAGTCGAAGCGCACCAGGCGCAGACCGTCCCGCAGCGACTCCACGGTCAATCGGGTGTCGATATTCAACGACTTGGTGTTGGGGATCTCGACCGTCATCTCGACGTGGCGGACGGCGGCGAGTTCCCTTGCTTCGGAGGCGGGCATGACGTCGTAGTTCCCCTTGGCGTCGTAGTCCTCCGGCCTGTGGAACATCGACTCGACATCGTACCAGCGCTTGCCCGCCGCACCCATGGCTTGCTCGTGGAGGATCGCGTTCTCGATTGTCGAGCGCCCGTTGTGCGTGAAGGCGTACCAGTCCTTCCCGTCGCCCGTGTGCAGCTCGGCGATGAAGAAGTTCGTAGCCTTGATTCCGTTCAGGGTGTCGTCGAGGAAATCCACCTGCAGGTCGGCGGTATTGAAGTCGATCCGGAGCCGATCGTTCCAGGTGGCGCTCGGGTCCCCGGCCAGCGCCGCGCCCGGCTTTCCGCCCGCGATCAGCTCGCGTTCCGTGCCGTCGTCGAACCGGAGCACCACCTCGCCCACGGCTTCCTCGAACACGGGCTTGCCGTACTTGTCTTGCAGCAGTCTTCGGTCGATGGCGTTCGGGAGCGTGACCTTGACCTTCCCGGAGCCCTTGAAATAGGCGCCGGTGAGCCGCCAGGCCACGGGCTGCGCCAGGTAGAGCGTGCCCTCGGTCAGGGTCAATTCCATCGTGCCGCGCTTGATCGTCAGGCCGCGCACCGACAGCGGCCGTGCCAGGTCCAGCCCGACCTTGAAGAACTCGTCGAAGGCGAGCTCCATCGACTGCTGGCTGTCGATGGACGGCGGGGCGGCTTCAGGAGGGGTCTGGGCCCGGGACGCAGGGGCAAGCACGGGGATCACGCCGAGCACGACGGCGAACGCCGCGATCCGGGTTCCGGCCACGAGGCCCGCGCCAGCGGGCCGAACCCGCGGACGGGAGATCGATCCGACGCGCCGAAGAGTGAGCATAGGTGTCTCCCTCCCAGGAAGATCGCGGGAATCATATCATCCGGCCCCGGTGGTGATGTCGGAGATGGCCGTCGGGGTGGCGCCGCCGGCATGTCGCCGGTCGCGCGGGGCGACGCGCGCGCCGGTGCTATAATCCGCCGGCCCCGTGGGGCGTGTCCTGGAGGTCCCCACCCTGAACAAGGCCGGAGTGATGGAGTACGAAGCGGTCATCGGGCTGGAGGTCCACTGCCAGCTCCTCACGCAGACGAAGATCTTCTGCGGCTGCCCGACGCGCTTCGGCGATACCCCGAACACCAACGTCTGCCCCGTCTGCCTCGGGATGCCCGGCGTGCTGCCGGTCCTGAACAAGAAGACCGTGGACTACGCGCTGCGCGCCGGCCTGGCGCTCGGCTGCACGATCCAGCCGGTGTCGGTCTTCGCGCGCAAGAACTACTTCTACCCCGACCTGCCGAAGGGGTACCAGATCTCGATGTACGACCAGCCGCTGATGACCGGCGGCCACCTTGACATCGAGGCGGGCGAGGGGCGCCGGCGCATCGGCATCACGCGCATCCACATGGAAGAAGACGCCGGGAAGCTGCTGCACGAGGGGTTCGCCGACTCGGCGACGAAGTCGTACGTCGACTACAACCGCGCCGGCGTGCCGCTCATCGAGATCGTCTCCGAGCCGGACATGCGCACCCCCGCCGAGGCGCACGCCTACTTCTCGGCGCTGCGCGGCTTGCTCGTCTGGATCGGGGTGACCGACGGCAACATGGAGGAGGGGTCGCTGCGCTGCGACGCCAACATCTCGCTGCGGCCGAAGGGGCAGGAGGCCTTCGGCGCCCGGACCGAGCTCAAGAACCTCAACTCGTTCCGGTTCGTCCAGTTCGCCATCGAGCACGAGATCGTCCGGCAACGCCAGGTCCTCGAGTCGGGCGGGCGGGTGGTGCAGGAGACCCGGTTGTACGACGCGAAGCAGGACCGCACCGTGTCGATGCGCTCCAAGGAGGAGGCGCACGACTACCGCTACTTCCCCGAACCCGACCTGCCGACCCTGCGGGTCGACGCGGCCTGGATCGAGGCGGTGCGCCGCGGTCTCCCCGAGCTGCCGTGGGCGCGGCGCGAGCGGTTCGTCAGGGAGCATGGTCTCAAGGACCAGGACGCTCAGGTGCTGACGTCGGAGCGGGCGCTGTCCGACTACTACGAGGGGGTGGCCGCGGCCTCGGGCAACGGGCGCGCGGCGGCGGGGTGGGTGCTGACCGAGGTGCTGCGCAAGGTGCGCGAGGAGAAGATCGGCCTCGACCGTGTGCCGCTCGAGCCGGCGCGCCTGGCGGCGCTCGTCCGTCTGGTCGACGGCGGCACGATTTCGGGGAAGACCGCCAAGGATCTCTTCGAGGAGATCTGGGCCTCGGGCGGCGATCCCGCCGTCATCGTGCGCGAGCGCGGCCTGGGCCAGGTGAGCGACGAAGGGGCGATCGCGGCGGCGGTCGACGCGGTGCTCGCCGCCAACCCTGGACAAGTTGCCACGTTCCGCGCCGGCAAGACCGGCGTCCTCGGCTTTCTCGTCGGCCAGGTGCTGAAGGCCACGGGCGGCAAGGCCAATCCGGCGCTCGTCAACCGCCTGATCAAGGACCGTCTGGACACGCCTTGATCCAGCTGTTTCACGTCACCCGCCGCTACGACACCGGGGCCCCGGCGCTCTCCGACGTCAGCCTCGCCATCGAAAAGGGGGAGTTCGTCTTCCTGACCGGGCCCTCCGGCGCCGGCAAGACCACCCTGCTGCGGCTGCTGTTCCGCGACGACCTGCCGAGCTCGGGTCAGGTGCTGGTGAACAACGAGAACGTCGCCACGATGCCGCTGGCGCGCGTGCCGTATCTCCGGCGGCAGATGGGGATCGTCTTCCAGGATTTCAAACTGCTGAAGTCCAAGACGGTGTTCGAGAATGTCGCCTACGCCACCCAGGTGATCGGCCTGGCGCCCAGGGAGCAGCGCCGGCGGACCTACCATGTCCTCGAGATGCTGGCCCTCAACCACCGCCTGCACAACTACCCGGAGCAGATCTCCGGCGGCGAGCAGCAGCGCGTGGCGATCGCCCGGGCCCTGGTCAACCGGCCGCTCATCGTCCTCGCCGACGAGCCGACCGGCAACCTCGACCCCGACCTGGCGGTGCAGATCATCGAGGTGTTCAAGGCGATCAACGCCCAGGGGACCACGGTCGTGGTGGCGACCCACGACCGCGAGCTGATCCGCCGGATGAGCCGCCGGGTGCTGGCGCTGGCGCACGGGCGGCTGGCGCCGGCGGGGGCGGCATGATTGGCCTCCTGGCGTCGATCCGCCACGTCCTGCGCGAGGCCCGGGACGGCCTGGTGCGCCACCCCGCCCTGACCATCCTGGCGACGCTGTCGATCGGCGTCTCGCTCTATGTCTTCGGGCTGTTCCTGCTGCTCGCCTTCAACCTCGATGCGACCAGCCGGTCGCTGGCGCGCGAGCTGCGGGTGCACCTCTACATGAAGCCGTCGGCCGACGCCGCGGCGATCGACGATGTGCGGTCGATGCTGGCGGCCGATCCGGCGGTGGCGGAGGCGCGGCTCATCAGCCCCGAGGAGGGCAGGGCGCTGTTCGCCGAGCAGTTCCCCGGTCTGGGCAACCTCCCCGGCGAGGTTGGCGGCGAGATCTTCCCGCCCGCCTTCGAGCTGGTCCTGCGACCCGCCTACCGCGACACCGACGCCGCCGAACGGCTCGCCCGCGCCTGGCGTCTGGCCCCGGGGGTGGACGAGGTGCGCTACGACCGCGGCTGGTTCGAGCGGCTCGCGGGGCTCCTGGGGCTCGTCCGGTCGGGAGGGTACGGCCTCGGGTCGCTTCTTCTGCTGGCGGTGATGGTCACGGTCGGTGCGGTCGTGCGGCTGACCGTCCTGGCGCGGCGCGACGAGATCGACATCATGAAACTGGTGGGCGCCACCGCGGCGATCGTGCGCTGGCCCTTCATCGTCGGCGCGGCGGTGCAGGGGCTTCTCGGCGGCGGCCTGGCGTCGGCGGCGGTGTGGCTGACCTGGCGGGCGCTCGTCGGCTCGGTGGCCTACCACGAGAACCCGTTCATGGCACTCGCCGCCGGGCGTTTTCCGGACGATGCCGCCCTGTTCATCCTGCCGGTGGCCGGCGCATTGCTGGCGGTGGCGGCCGCGACGCTGTCGCTGCGCCGCGCCACGACGGCCTGACGGGCGGGTTTGTCGGCGCCCGCCCCTCCCGCCCTCCTCCCGGTTCAGCGGTACATGGCGAAGACTGCCGACAGTGCCGCCATCTCGCCGGTCGGCGGCATGACGACGCGGATGCGATCGCGGTAGGCCGCCAGCGCCGACGCCAGCCGCTCGGCGGCGGCCGGCTCGGAGGGCATGAGGCGGCGCAGATCGAGGATCAGCCGGTCCTCGGTGCGTCGCAGGGCCTCGCGCAGGCCGGTCGCGAGAGTTTCGGCACCGGCCAGCGCCAGGCGCCCCTTGAGGCGCACCCAGACGGTCGACTCGGGCCGGAGCTCCACCTCGACCTGGTGCGATTCGGCCGAGGCCGGACGCAGACGCCGCCAGGCGCGGCGCGGGCGGCCGTCCTCGGGCATGCGGAAGGTGTGGCGCATGAGGCTCGGGTGCTGGAACAACCCGAGCTTGAGGGTGAGACCGGTCCAGGCGGCGAGCCCCAGCGCGGCCACCGACTGGGCGCGCTCGACCAGGGTGGGCCGGCCGATGACGGCGTGGATGCGCCGCTCGAGATCGGCGATCGACCGTCTCACAACGGCGGTCGGACCGAGGAGCCTCCCGGCCAGGAACGCGGGGTAGGCCTGGCGGATCTCGACGGCGATGCGCTGCGCCTTGGCGCGCAGGATCGGGTCGGGCGAGTCCTTGAGGGCCAGGTGGCCGATCAGCCAGGTCCCGAGCGAGCGGTAAACCGTTGGCCCGAGCCGGGCGAAGTCCTGGTCGAAGCAGCGCTGCTGCGCCGATTCGATCTCCTCCGCGCTCATGGCCGGGTGGGTCACCATGGCCGAGAAGCCGGTGCAGCGGCGGTAGTAGAGCTCGGGATCCGCCACCATGTCGGGGTGCAGCCGACCCTCCCGCATGACCTGCTCGAAGAAGGGCGTTCCGGGGCTCGGGCCGTAGATCAGGAACTGGGCCAGGTCGGGCTGCAGGGCCAGGAGGCCGTCGAGCTCCTCTTCGATGATGCCGGGTGTCTGGTACGGCAGGCCGACGATCATCGAGGCCAGGATGCTGATGCCGTTGGCCTTCAGCTCGCGGAACAGCTCGTCGACCGGGCGGCCCGACTGCTTGGCGTAACCCGAACGGGTGCCCTCGTAGCCGATCCAGAAGCCGTCGATCCCCATCTCGAGGATCTCCTGCACGGTGTACTGGCTGATCGCCTTGATGCTCGAGAAGACGAAGATCGACAGCGGCCGGCCGCTCTCCCTGACGCAGTCGCGGAACTCCATCGCCCGCTTGCGATTGAGCAGGAAATCCTCGTCGAGGACGACGATCCCCATCCCGGGCTCGATCTCCTGGTAGCGTTCGATGACGCGGTGGATATCGCGGCCGGTCGGCAGAAGACGGACATGCCGGCGCTTGAAGAAATGCGACGTGCAGCAGAAATCGCAGCCGTTCGGACATCCGAGCCCCGCGAAAACCATCCCGGTGCGCGACGCCTCGCGGCCGAACACCCGCAGGCGGCTGACGGTCAGCGGGTGGCCGTACGGCATCGGCATCTCCGGCTCGTCGAGAAGCCGGCGCATGAAGGCCACTCCCTCCTCGCGGCAGATGTGATCGCCGTAGGGCGCCAGCACCTCGTCGGAGAGCACGGTCCCGTAGCCGCCCAGGATGATCTTCGCCTGCGGCGCGTGCTTGCGGATGAGCGCCACCACCTCTTTCATGCGGTGGAAGGTGGCGAGGATGAACGACAGCCCGACATAGTCGTAGCCGCGGCGCAGCTCGCGCACCAGCTCCCGGCGGGAGGGGTACTGCAGGACGGTGGTCGGCGCCTCCAGGTTCTCGGCCAGGTACTCGAGCGAGAAGTGGATGTGGGTGGCGCGCGGACTGAACAGCCCCTGGGCCCGGGTCACCTGGCCGTAGAGCAGCTCGTAGCCCACGCTCGCGCCGTCACCGTATTTCTCGCCGAGGGGCCGGCAGATGCTTGTCAGGAGGACCTTGTGGCTCATCCTTGCTCCTTCTTGTGGCGACCGGCGCTAGAAGTCGGACGCGATGTAGAACTGCCCGATCGTGCCACCCTCGTGGAACGGGTCGGGGAGGCGGGTGCTGTCGGTCGAGGGGTTGCAGAGCTGGTCGCCGGAGATATCGCACACCTGGACGGTGTTCTCCATCTGGTGTGCGAACGACCAGACGAGCTGGAACGGACCGAGGGCGACGTTGAAGCCGAACCCGTACGAAGCGCGGCCGTCGCCGAGCTTGTTGTTCTTCGAGTCCCAGAAGTCGAACGAGCGTATGGTCAGATTCCCGTCAGGATTCGGGGGATAAAAGAAGCCGCCCGAGGGCGTTCGAATCATGCTCTCCCCGATTGAGGCGGTCAAGGCCTGTCCGAGATTAGGGTGATAAAAGACGTCGCCCGAGAACCAGGCGCTGCCCACATCCAGGAACAGGAAGCCGCGGATGTCGCGCAGGATGCCGATCGGGAAGGCGAGGGCGTCGACGAGGGGGAACCGCAGCTCGAGGTTGAGGAACGAAACCCGGTTGCCGAAGAACTCGCGATAATCATAGCCGCGCAGGTAGTTCAGGCCGCCCAGCGAATAGACGCTGTAGGCATCGCCCGTGCTGAGGTAGGTCCCCAGCCGGAGGGCGAACAGGGAGCGGTCGGTGAGCCGGCGGTACATCCGGTAATCGATGGCGGTGTTCAGGAAGGAGGCGTTGAAGCCGGGGATGTCGCCCGAGATGCGCATCGTGGGCGCCCATTGTTGTCCCAGCACGAAGCGCTGGCCGTTGTACGGGCCGAACGACTTGAAGCGCGTCGTGTCGCCGTTGATCGCCCAGCTGATCGTCGGGAACTGCTCCTCGATGGTGAAGAAGTCGGTCGGAAAGACGCTGAGATCGGGTTGCGTGTTGCTGCTCTTGGTGTACCCGGTGGCCCCCGTGACCCGGTAGAAGCGATTGAAGGGGTAGGCGATGAAGGCGCCCACGGCCGTGGTGCTGGAGGCCTGGCGCCCACTCGCCGTTTGGTTGGTGTTCACCGACTGGACGACGTAGTAGTCGCGGAAATCGCGCGCGTAGCCGCCCCAGTTCCACCGATTCTTGAGGTTGCTGTACTGGAAGAAGAAGTTGGAGAAGGTCGAGACGGTCTGGAAGTCGAAGAACATCCGGTTGTCGCCCAGCAGGTCGGACAGCAGGACCTGGGCGCTGCCGAGGAATGTGCCGTCATCGGAGACGCCGACGTAGATCGAGGGCGCATTCTCGATGTGGTAGTGGATCTTGTCGTACGGCTTCATGGCCGCTTCGTCGAGGGTCAGCCGCAGCGGCGGCTCGAACGGCTCGAGATCGGCCGGCTCGCGCGCCTGGTTGACGGCGAGAATGATCGCCTCGGGCTCGCCCGGTGTCATGCGGTACACGCGCAGGCGCCCCTGGGTGTAGGCGGCGTAGACGATCCCGGGGGTCCCGCCCTCGCCGGGTATCTCGGTCGGGGTGAAGGCGCCGCCCGAGAGACTGGTCAGGCGGGCGAGGTCGCCGGTCGTGAGATTCAACGTCGCCATGTTGTAGATGCCGCCGTCGGCGTCGCTGGTGAAATAGACGGTCTTGGCGTCGCGCGAGAACGACGGCTGCAGGTCGTCGCTGTCGCCGAACGTCAGCTGGACCTTGCGCGACGGGTCGGCGCTGTCGGTCAGGAACACCTTGTTGTAGGGCCCGATGCGGCGGTTGTAGAGGATCTGCGTGCCATCCGGCGACCACGAGGGGTTGCTGTCGAAGAAGGGATCCTGGGTGATGTTCCGGGTGGCGCCGGTCTCGAGATCGAGGGCGAAGATGTCGGTGACACCGTCGCGGGCGCCCTCGAAGGCGATGCTCTTGCCGTCGGGCGACCAGGCGGGCGAGATCTCGTCGTCGATCCCCGGGATCGAGATCCGCCGCTCGAGCTTGCCGGTGATCGAGCTGTGGACCAGCAAGATGCGCTCGTTCTCGCGCCGCGCGAAGAAGGCGACGCGGTCGCCGTCGGGCGACCAGGTCAGGTCCTTCTTCCCCTGGAAGGCGCCGTAGACGATGCTCTCGTAGTCGTTGGTGAATCCCTTGGTCAGGCCCTGGAACACCTTGCCGTCCTTCGCCGACAGGATAGCCACGTCGACGTCGTCCCAGCGCGTCGTCAGCACCGCCAGCAGCTCGCCCGATGGCGAGAGCGCGGGGGAGAAGTTGACCACGTCCTCCCCGCCGGGTTTTTTCCTGGCGATCTCGGGGCCGTAGTCCTGCGGCTCCTTCTTCTCGAGGAGAATCGGCAGGTACTTCCGCTGCAGATATTTCTTGAACTGCCGGTCGAACTCGTCGCCGTCGATGCCGAAGGCGTCCTGGATCGGCTTGGCGATGTTGTTGGAGAGGAGACTCCTGCGGAACTCCATGATGAAGGTCCTGAGTCCCTCCTGGCCGTATTTCTCTTCGATGAAGCTGAAGGCGGCGTTGCCGAAGCGGTAGGTCAGGAAGTTGGTGACTTGCAAGCGGTGGATCGGCGGGATCAGCCCGTAGATGACCGCGTCCCGGATGATCATCCGGTCGATGCTCGACTCGTCCTGCGCCAGGAACGAGGCCATGCCCTCCATGACCCACCCCGGGGCGTTGGACCGGAAGGCGCGCGAGATCGACTCCTGGTACAGGATGCTGAACTGGAAGACGTGCGCCAGCTCGTGGCCGAACAGGGCGTACAGCTCGTCCGGTGGCAGATCGATCGGGATGACCATGCGATCGGCGATCGGCTCCGAGAATGCCGCGACATATTCGGGTATGAAGCCGAGGGCGATGTTGGTCTGCTCGAACTCGACATGGGTGCGGTAGATGATGAGATTGATGCGGAACGGGATCTCGTGGTCGAGGATCTGCGACAGGCGCGTGTACTGCGACTCGGCGTAGGAGACCACCTGCTCGAGCATCGGCGCTTCCTGGGGGTAGTAGTAGACGTCGAAGTGCGGCGAGGCATAGATGCTCCAGGCGAATTCGGTGTAGGCGATCTTGTTCTTGCCGAATCCGAACGCCGCCCCCGGGGCGGCGAGCAGGGCCACGGCGGCGAGCCCCGCCGCGACCAGCAGCCGTCGTCCCCGCGTCGTCCCCACGCCCGCCTCCGCCCTACTCGCTGAAGATCGTCCGCTGCACCTGGCGCGGCTGCGGCGAGACGATCCCCATGATGTCGTCGGACATCTGATCGTAGAGGTCGAGCAGCGCCGCCAGCCGATCGTACCCCAGGCCGTTGCGCGTCTCCTCGGCGTTGAAGTGATCCTCGTAGAGCAGCTCGCCGGTGCTGCCGCGCAGGAAGAACAGGCGCAGATCCAGGATGAACGCCTCGCGCTGCACGAACAGGGTGCGCCGCACCCGCTGGCCGGTCACCGGCGAGATGGCGTCGACCTGCTCGTACCCCGATCGGTCGGCGGTGCGGTAGGAGGTCTCCCCCGCGATCACCAGGTCCGCGCCATGCTGGTCGGCGAGATGTCTCCAGAAGCCCGTGTTCGCGAGGAGTTCGGCGAGGGGCTGCTCCGGCAGCGCCGGCGGCGGGTCGTCGTTCGGCTCGAGCCGGGTGCGCCGGCGGAGGTCGCGGCGCAGCACGTCCACCAGCTCGCGGCTGAGGTCGACGTCGGGGGTCTCCTGGTCGACGATCATCTGGGTCAGCAGAACGCGCCGCAGACCGGTGACGTCGATCATCTCTTTTGTCGGCACCTGGAGGGTGACGCGGATCTCGTTGACTTTTGCGGTGGCCGGGACCGGCAGGGCGAGCAGCAATGCCGCCGCGGCCGCGCCGGCGAGGACGCGGGCGGCCGAAGGCCCCTCCGGGCGCGGCGCGGGGCTACGGGTTTGAGGCATCGCCCGCAGGGGCCGCGCCATCGGCGGGCGCCTTCTCGATGAATTCCGGGTGGAGCTTGAGGAAGGACTCGTGGTTGTCGCGGATCGAGCGGCTCTCCGGGTCGAGGCGCCGCGCTTCGCGGTACTCGCGGTCGGCGTCGGCGAACCGCCCGAGACTCTCGTAGGCGACCGCCAGGTTGTTGCGCAGCCGGGCGTTGGCGGGGTCGCCCTTGACGGCGCGCTCCCAGCGGAAGGTCGCCTCGCGCCACAAACCCTGGCGCGCGGCCTCGGCGCCGAATTCCATGAGCTTGTGCGGGGTGAGCTCGGCCCCAACGGCGGGCGCGTTCGCCGCGAGAAGGGCCAGCAGGACGAAACCGCGAAGCCGACGCCCTGTATCGCAACTCTGCATGCCGGAGCAGCGCCTCAGGCGCCGCGCCCGCCGGTCGGCCGCGCGCCGCGGTGGAAAGACCGGGCGGAGTATATCCGAGGCGTCGCGGCCGTTCAACGAAAGACGCGCTCCGGTTGACATGGCTCGCTGCGCCCGTACATTATCTGGCGACCTGTCGATCATCTCGTGCGGCCGGGCAGGCCGCCGGCGCCCCGGAGTGACGCGTGCCACGGATCGTCAAGGATTGCTTCGGAACCGTCATCTCGACGCTCACCAAGATGAGGGAGTGCGTCCGCTGCGAGCTTCTCACCGAGTGCCGGTCGATCAACTGGACCGCGCCCGAGGGAGACGGCGCGCCGGTCGTCCTGCGGCGGCCGGGGCCCGGTGACGGGAGCGTTGGCGACTCGACCAGCGCGGATGGCAACGCGATCGATCCGGGGCGCTGACCGCCGCCCGCTCCGTCATGGGAGTTCTCCAGGTCACGGGAGAAAGACCGACCGTGGCGCCCGCAGCACGGCCTCACGCGCCCGCAGGCGCACCTGGATCGCGCGCCAGCCGGCCCGCTGCCCTTCCGATGGCATGAACCCCAGCAGGTACCGGTGGCGGATCTCCGCTCCGGCCTCGGCGAGGGCGCGACCGAGGCCGGCCCCATCGGCGACCGTGTAGAAGCCGCCGCCGCTGCGACTGGCGGCGTCGCGCAGCGCCTCGACACCCGGGACCTGCTCCGCCGGCGCCCCGACGATCAGCGCGTACACGGTGGCGCCGGTCGCGAGGGCCGCCTCGAGGGCCGGGCCGGCCGGATCCTCGAGCAGGTCGCGCCCCGGTGCGTCGCCACCGGCGTCGCGGACGACGACGAGCACGCGCAGGCCGCGGCGTTCGCCGAGCGCCACGGCCGCCGAGCGCACGCGGTCTTCCCAGCGTGGGGCCACGGCGGTGTCGCCGGGCGTCGTCGCCAGCCGCGCGATCGCCGGCCCCGGGTCGAAGGAAAAGACCGCCGAGGCGGCCTCGGCGGTGGCGAAGGGAGCCTCCACCAGCGCCGTCGCGTCCTGCGTCGGAAGCCCGCGCAGGAAAGCGGCAAGGGGTGGGACGATCGTCCCCACGCCCGACGGGCCGGGATCGGCGACGACGGCGATCGAGGCCGGGAACGGGCCCGGCGCGAAGTAGGCGATCGACCGCGGCTCGCCGTCCTCGAAGAGGGTGAAGTCGCTGACACCCAGGTCATCGATCAAGCTGCCCGACGGCTGGCGGGCCACCACCGGCACCGCCAGGATCCGCCCCGGGGAGCCCTCGCCGATGTCGCCCGAACGGGTGACCAGTGACACCTTGGCCCGCCGTCCGGCGCGCGTGATGGCGCGGATCTCGATGGTGTGGCGGCGGATCTCGCGGCCGAAATCGGCGGGTGTCTCGTAGGGGTCGCGCCGATCCGTGGCGACGATGTGTCCGTCGAGGAAGAAATCGACCTGCTCGATGGCGTCGCCCCGGGGGATAATCGCCTCGATGCGCAGCGTCTGGCGGCCGGTCAGGAAGAGGTCGGTGGGGCTCATGAGCAGGATCGAGAAGCCACGATCGTCTTCGCTGCGCGGCAGGTCGAGAAAGCCGGCATCGCGCATCTCGGCGGCCGCGGCGAGCGAGCCGATGAGCGCCGCGGTCAGGAGCGGCATGACGGAATGGAGGCGCATGCGGAATCGGGTCATGGGGCGGCGCGGTGGCCGGAGTCTCCAAGATAAGGATCCCCGCGAGGGTCGTCAAGACGCGGGGCGCATCCTGCGGGCGCAGCGGCGCAGCATGACGGGTGCGGCATGACGGCGCGCCATGGAGGGAGCGGCGTGAGCGACGCGCGGTCGATCCGGCCCCTGACGCGGCTCGATCTCCTGGTCACGGCGCCGCCTTCGAAGAGCGTCACCCAGCGCGCCCTTGTGGCCGCCTCGCTGGCGGACGGTGTTTCGCGCCTGCGCCGGCCGCTGCTCGGCGACGACGGCCGCCGCATGGTGGAGGCCCTGGCCGCGTCCGGCGTTGCCGTCTCGGTCGAGGGGGAAGGGGACGCCTGCGTCGTCGAGGTCGACGGCCGGCCGGTCGCGCCGCCGCCCGCCGGCCTCGTGGTCGACGTTGGCAACGCTGGAACGGCGATGCGCTTCCTGGCGGCCCGCTTCGCCGCCGGCCCCGTCCCGGTGGTGATCGATGGCAGCCCGCGGATGCGTGAACGCCCGATCGAGGATCTGCTGGCAGCCCTGCGCGATCTCGGCGCCGAGGCGGAGTCGCTGGCTGGGAACGGCTGCCCGCCGGTGCGTGTCGGCGGCCGCGGCATGACAGGGGGTGCTGTGCGGATGCCGGGGGCCCGCAGCAGCCAGTACCTCTCGGCCTTGCTCCTGGCCGGCCCGGCCGCCGCCCGCGGCATCGCGGTCACCGTCGAGGGCGACCTGGTGTCCCGTCCGTATGTCGACCTCACCCTCGGGGTGATGCGTGCCTTCGGCGCCCGGCCCACGCCCCTGCCGCCCAGCGGTGAGGCGCATCTCTTCACCCTGCCGCCCGGCGAACGCTATCGGCCGATCGATCTCGTGATCGAAGGGGACTGGTCGTCGGCCTCGTACTGGTTCGCCGCCGCCGCCGTGGTCCCGGGTCGGGTCCGGGTCGAGGGTCTCGAGGCCACGACGCTGCAGGGCGACGCGCGCTTCCTGGACCTTCTCGAGGCCATGGGCTGCCGCGTGGAGCGCGCCCCCGGCCATGTCGTCGTCGACGGGCCCGACCGGCTGCAGGGGATCACGGCCGACCTGCGTGACATGCCCGATGTCGCCCCGAGCCTCGCCGTCGCGGCGCTGTTCGCCGAGGGCGCGACGCGCCTCACCGGTGTCCCGCACCTCAGACTCAAGGAAACCGATCGGATTGCCGTGCTGTGCGAGGCGATTCGGGGCCTCGGCGGCGATGCCGAGCCGCGGCCCGACGGTCTCGTGGTCCGGCCGCGGCGCCTCGCCGGCGGGACGATCGACCCGCGTGGCGACCACCGCATGGCCATGGCCTTCGCCATCGCCGGCCTGCGGAACGGCGGGGTGGTCATCCTCGACCCCGGCTGTGTCACCAAGTCCTACCCCGGGTTCTGGGACGTCCTTGACGGCGCCTGCGCCACGCCCTGAAAAGAAAACCCCCCGCGGGACGGCCCCGCGGGGGTTGGATTGACTGCGAGAGCGCCGGCTTCTAGAACCGCAGCCGGATGTTGCCGTAGAGACGCTCGACCGAGTCGTCGGGGTTGGTGCCCCCGCCGGTCAGGGCGTCGCCCGGGGCCAGATTCGAGTACGAGGCCTCGAGGGTCACGTTCTTCGAGTAGTTGTACCCGTACCAGATGTCGAACGCCTTGCCGAGGTCGGTCCCGGGGTTTGGGCCGGGGCCATAAAAGGCGTCCGTCTCATACGAGTAGTCCCAGTACTGGGCGCCGACTTCGTGCTTGCTGCCGAACATGCCGGTGTAGCCCAGGGCCCACGCCTCGAGACCGCCGCTGTTGAGGCCGGTGAAGCCGAGATCCGTGGGGTCATGCTGCACGCGGAACCAGTCGCCACGACCGGTGCGGTTGTGGATCTCGCCGAAGAGCGGCACGAAGCCCTCGAACTCGTCGGTCGACGAGGCATCGTCACCGCTCGCCAACTCGTACTTGCCGAAGACGCGGTGCACGTTCTTGGTGCCCTTGAAGTTCCAGCCGATCAGGGCCTCTCCGGCCGAGCCGCCGGCCGATTCGTCGAAGCCACCGACGAGCTCGCTCGAGAAGTCACCCATCTGTATGGCGTACTCGACGTTCCAGACGAGACCGCCCTTGTCCCAGCCGTCGCGACCGTAACGCGCACCGAGGGTCTGGAAGCGGCCACCGGTGCCGCGGACATTCATGTTGACGATGTAGATGTCGACGTCCTGAGACTTGTCCTTGCCCACGCCGAAGGTGACATAGGCGCCGAGGTGCTCGATGTTGTTGGCAAAGGGGTTGATGGTCACGAGGTCCGGCGGGAGGTCCTGGGCGCCGCCGCTCGGGAATCCGTACTGGAAAACACTGTCCTCGACGGTGCGGGCGTACCAGGCGGTGATGTCGACCGCCTTGAGGTCCCACGTCCCGACGATGGCGTCATGCGAAATGCCGGTGTAGAAGTCCTCGTCGCCGAAGATGAACTCGTTGCCGAAGAGCATCTCCTGCCGGCCGATCCGCATATTGAAGTTGTCGCTCCACAGCTTGCCCAGGTTGATGTAGGCCTGGTACATCTGGGTCAGGCTCTTGCCGTCATTGAAACGGCGGGCGTTGGTCTGGTCGGAGAAGCCGGGGAGATTCTGCGCCACGAGGCCCTGCTCGCCGAACACGCCGGTGTTCTGGAACTCGATCCAGCCGCTGACGTTGTCACTGAACTGGCCTTCAGCGGCGATGCGGACCCGGTAGGGCCAGTAGCCGGTGCTGTCGTCGTCGCCAGGGTCGTTGTCGCTGTTGAAATTGTAGGTGTTGTTGGTGTACTCGCCACGGAACCGGACCTCACCGTGGAGCTTGAACATCTTGTCTTCGTCCGCGGCGAAAGCCGTGGGCGGCGCCAGCAGGGCCACGACCCCGAGGGCGAGCAATGCAGCAAATGCGAACTTCTTCATGCGTCGGTCTCCTTTCTGAAAGGGTTGAGAGAAATCTCCTGCTCCATCGGTAAAAGCGTTGCGTGGGCATCGCCGCGCAGACGTGGAGCCTAAACCGGGGACCCTCACTGCAAGCGTGCTGCCAGCACACCGCACGAAGTTCCGAGGCGAACGCAAAGGCAAGAAATCAAAATACTTGTCGTCGGTTCAACGAGTGAAATGGAGAGGCGACTGGTCGGTCGTTCTTATCCGGTAATCTGGATATTGGATGGCGATCCATTTTCTCGGACGAACGGCTGGTAATCACCGGCTACGGCGCTTCGGTCTCGATCAGTTTGACGCGGCGCGCCGGAACCAATATATAAAGCGGGTGTCGTCAGTCGGGACCGGGCGCCTTCGCGCCCGTTTCGAGTGCCCGGCTCGATCGTCCGGTGACATCGAAACCACCCGGCTCCCTCTCGAGGAGGATCGCCATGAACATCAGGCTCTGTTGCATCGTCACGATCGTCGCATCCCTTGCCCTGTTGCCCATCGTCGGGTGTGGCGGACAGCAGGCGCCCCAGTCGCCGGTGGAGGTGGCCGATCAGGCGCCGCCTCCCGCCGCGCCCACCGAGAGCCAGGAGAGCGCCGCCGCGCCCGCAGCGCCGCCGGCACCGGAATCGAAGCCCGCGGCGAAGCCGCCGGCGAAGAGCGTCCATAGCAACATCCCCGAGGAGCGTACGGCCCCGGCACCGGCCCCCGCGCCGCCGGCGACCGTGACCTTGACCATTCCCTCCGGCACCGCGCTGGCTCTCGGGTTCGAGGGCGAAGTGACCTCGGAGACCGCCGTGGCCGGCGACCCGGTCGTGGCGACCCTGAAGGAAGCGATCCTGGTCGGCGACCGTGTGGCGTTCCCCGCCGGCAGCCAGGTGCACGGCACCTTCACCGATGTGAAGTCGGCTTCGAAGGGCTTCAAGGACACCGGCGGCGCCCTGTCGATCCAGTTCACCTCGATCGTCGCCCCCGACGGTCACAAGGGGACGATCGCCGCCGGCTTCACCAAGGTGGCGGAGGGGAGCGCCGCGAAGAAGGGCGGGATCATCGGCGGCAGCGCCGTCGGCGGCGCCCTGCTCGGCAAGGCCCTCGGCAAGAGCACCGGCGGCGGGGCGGCGATTGGCGCCGCGATCGGCACCGCGGTGGCCGGGACGACGAAGGGACGCGAGGCGAAGATCAAGGCCGATGACGTGATCGAGGTCGCGCTCGAACAGGACGCCAGGATCACCATGCGCCGCTAGCCGAAAAACGCGAGAGCCCGGCGCACCAGCCCGATTATCCATCGGACCAGCGTGCGCCGGGCCCCGTGGCCGCCTGCCCGCGACCTGGGTCGAATGCGTCCGGGGCCGGCCGAAGCCGGCCGGGGCTACTTCTTCGATTCGTTCAGGTGCACATCGATCGGCAGCGGCATCGCGGTGATGCCGCCGGCACCGTCATCCATCATGAGAGTCATGATGAAGTGGGCGTTGCCGGTCGCCCCGGCGCCCGTCTTCTTGAGGGTGTCGAAGACGAACGTCAGTTCGAGGCCGGACACGCTGCGGCGACCGCCGGCGAGGTGGCCCGACACCCCCGCGGGGGTGAAGCCGTTGTCCCGCAGGCCGAAGCTCATGACGGGTCCGCAGGTGCCCGCGCAGGTGTAGCCGATCGACAGGGTCACCGGGGTGCCGGTCACGTAGTTCTTGACGTTGAAGCTGCAGTCATACGTCACCGCGGCGGTTCCTTCGCCCAGGGTACAGGTCCCTTCGCGCATCAGCTGGGCCGATGCCGGCACGATGCTACCGGCCACGACCGCGACCACGAACATCGCCAGCATCAGGGGTTTCCGTATCCTCATCGCTCCACCTCCGGACCGGCCCGGGCTGCGGGGCGGTCACGCCCCTTAACCAGCAAGGCCGATACCATGTCAGCCGGCCCACGCGTCGGACAGCCGACACCCGCAACCCTTGCGACGGGGGAGGCGCCTACAGGTAGGTGATCATCGGACTGCGAAAGCTGCACAGATCACGAAAGCGATCCGACGTTGTACGGCAGCGATGATTGCCGCCGGTTGTCAGGGTGACCCTACAGGGCACTCGCGGGTGGTGTCAGCGGGAGGCGGGCGCGGGTTCGAGCAGGGCGCGAAACGCAGGCAGCGAACGCACGGACTCGAAATCGCCTTCGGTCCGGGCCTGCGGAGGGAGGAAGCCATTGGTGCGCGCCCGCTCCAGCGCACCGAGGCAGCGATCGATCTCGTGTGCCAGGGCGAAGGCGCGCGCCATGCGGTAATGGGCGGCCCCGGGGGCGTCGGCCGGGACCCGCTCCGCGGCGAGCAGCAGCGCCCGGCCGGCCACCGATCGCCCGCCGATGGCCCGGTGGCCGCCGGCGGAGCGCAGGCGTGCGAGATCCAGCGCGGTCTCGGCGATCTCCAGCGGGTCCTCGTCGATGGGCGCCGCCGGCAGGGAGCGCTCGAGCACCTCCGCGGCCTCGCGAGTGGCGCCATCGGCCGCGAGCCGCGCCGCCAGCCGGCGCGCCAGATCCGTCGGAGCCCCCGGCCGCGCCGTCGCATCGCGGAGCAGGGCGAGCGAATGATTGACGCGGCCGCGGTCGTCGAAGTAGCGCGCCAGGTCGTCGTAGGCGCGGAACAGTACCTCGCGGCCGCGGGCGGGGCCGTCGTAGTCACGCGGCACCCGCTCGATGAGCAGGCTGAGGAAGTACTCCGCCTCCGCGGCGCGCTCGAGCCGGAGCAACGCATACCCCTTGCCGTAGAGCGAGAGGAGCGTGGGCAGGGAGCTGTCGTCGGGCAGGGTGACGCGATCGTAGAGCTCGAGCGCGCCCTCCCAGTCGGAGGCGGTGATGCGCATGGCCGCAGCGCCCTGCAGAGCCCGGGTGGAGGCGAACGGGAACTTCTCCAGGACCGTGTCGTAGGCGTGCGCCGCCATGTTGATCTGGCCCGACCGGGTGAGTGTCGCCGCGGCGCCGAGCTGCGGCAGGGCCGACTCGTGGTCGAGGTCGGCCGCCTGGCCGAACAGCTCCATGGCGGCGCCGAAATCGCCCGACTCGCGCAGGGCCTCGGCGAGCGCCACGAGGACCCGCGGCGCATCGGGCGCCCGGTTGGCGGCCCGGCGGCAGGCGGCGAGGGCCGCCACGGTCTCGCGCCGCAGCCGCTCGATGACGCAGAGGGAAAGGGCGGCCTCCGGGCCGTCCGATCGCAGGTCGGCCGCCCGCAGGGCCTCGGCGCGCGCCGGCGTCAGGTGATCGGCGGCGGCGAGCGCCAGCGCGAGGGTGGCGGCGGCGCCGGCGCTGCGTGGGTCGATGTCCACCGCGAGGCGGGCTTCGGTGGCGGCGTCCGCGAGGCGCGCCGCGCCCGGGTCGATCCCGAGGCTGTAGACATAGAGTGCCGAGCGGGCCAGCCCCGCATGCGCCTCGGCCAGACCAGGGTCGCCGGCGAGCGCCATGCGCAGCAGGCGGCGGGCTTCTTCCTGATCTTCCGGTCGGGGGCGTTCGAGCATGGCGAGACCGCGGCGCAGGTAGGTCGCGGGCGCCGGCGAGAGCTCTTCGCGCGGCGGGGTCTGTGCTGCGGCCGCATCAGTCGGCAGCGCCACGGCCGGCGCCGGTGTCTCCGCGGCGGTTGCCATGGCCGTCGGCGCGGCGGCGGCGATCACGAGTGCGGCGGCCAGGAGGGCCGCCGCCAGGGACAGCTTGGTGCCGGGGGGGATCAAGCCTCGCTGGTGGCGAAGCGATCGAGGAGGTTGTACCAACGCGTCCGTATGCGGCCGAACAGGATGTTCATCGCATGGTCGCGCGCCAGGAACGGGAAGACCGGCGTGCCGCGACGTTCGTAGCGCGCCAGCTCGTCGATGATGCGGCGATGCCGGGGCTTCAACGCCAGGCCGCGCTGGAAGGCGGCGAATGCGGGCGCCCGCTGGCGGTTGCGCAGGTAGACGATCCCCAGGTTGCAGAAGACGTCGGCGTCGAAGAACTCGCGCTTGGCCGCCTGCTCGCACATGCGCAAGCCCTCCTCCGAACGGCCCTGCGCGAAATTCAGCGCCAGGCCGAGGAAGGAGAGATACTTCATGCCGCCGTTCTTCGCCCCCCCCTGGCGCTCCAGGTCGATGGCAATCTGGAAATAACCCGCCGCCTCCTGGTAGGTGCGGCGTTCGAGGCAGGCCAGGCCGCGCTTGAACGCTTCCTCCTGGGTGTCCGGGGGGGCGATGACAGGCATGGTCGGGCACGTTCTCCGGGCAGTCGTCTACCGCCATGGCAGCAATATAACCCGGCCGGCGCTGCCGTCAACCGCCCGGCTGGCAGGCCTTTCGAGGAGGGGCCCCGATGGGGGACGAAAAAGGCCGCCCCACGCCCGCGCGGGCAAGGGGAGGCCTTTCGGGCAACAGGCCGGCTGCGGCTACTCTTCCTCGCTGCCCCAGCCCATTCCGTAAGTCGGAGCGAACCCACCGCCTTCCGGGCGCGCCGGAGCGGCCGGTTCCGGCTTCGGTGCGGGGGCGGTCGGCTTGGCCGCGGGGGCCTTGGCGACAGCCGCCCTGCCTGCCGGTGCCTTGCGGGCGGGCTTCTTCGCGGCAGCCTTGCGGGCTACCACGCGCTTCGCCGGTTTGCGCGGCGCCGCCTTGCGCGCCGTCTTCCGGGCCGGCTTGCGGGCGGCCTTCTTGCGGGACGGTGCCTTGCGCTTCGCTTTCTTCTTCGCCACGGTGTTACCCCCTCGACGAATCGCCGGTTCAGGTGCTTCGGGATCGGCCGGTAATTCATCACAAGCGGGGCGTTTCGTCAAGATGCGTCCGCGGACCCACTGAGAATCCGTCCCAGCGTCGCCGGATCGTCGGCCATCAGGCCGTCCGCCCCCAGTGCCGCGAGGCGCCGGGCCACCGCAGGGTCGTCGGCGCCCCAGGCCAGGAGGCGCAGGCCCAGCCGACGGGCGGCGGCGAACCGCGCCCGGCTCGCCAGACGCGCGTGCGGATGCAGCGACCAGAGGCCGATGGCGCGGTGCAGCGACTTCGTGCCTCGCACCGACCGCGACGCGAGAAATCCGAGGCAGGCATGCGGCATGGCGGCGCGCGCCGCGCGCAGGGTCGGTCGCGAGAACGACGACACCACGATGGGACCCGGGAAACGGGCGGCGGCGATCACGGCGCCGACGGCGTGCGCCAGACGGCGATGCGTCTCCCGGACCGGGCCCTTGGTCGGGTCGCACTTCAGCTCGATATTGACCCCGCCGCGGTGGCGGGCGCAGTTGAGCACCTCGGCGAGGGTCGGGACGGTCTGGCGCGCGAAACGGCGACCGAACCACGCGCCGGCGTCGAACCGCTTCACCTCGGCGAGTGTGCGCTGCGCGGCCGGCCCACGGCCGTCGGTGGTCCGATCGAGCGTGGCGTCATGCAGGACGATGGGCGTGCCGTCGGCGGTGAGCCGGACGTCGCATTCGATCCAGTCGGCGCCGTCGTCGAAGGCGCGTTCGAAAGCGGCGAGGGTGTTCTCCGGCGCGTGGGCGCTGGCGCCGCGGTGGGCGATGCACAGGGGCGCGCGGGTCGCGCCGGTCGGGCGCCGGCCCGCGCTCACGACACCGTCGCCTCGGCCGCGGCCTTGTCCGCCCGCTTGCGATCGCTGGCGTTGCGCTGGCGCTTGCGCAGGCGCACCGTGCGCGGCGCCACCTCCACGAGCTCGTCGTCGGCGAGGAACTCGATGCAGTCCTCGAGGGACATCAGGCGCGGCGGCTTGAGCCGCAGCGAATCGTCCGAAGTCGAGGCACGCATGTTGGTGAGGTGCTTCCGCTTGCACGGATTCACGACGAGGTCGTTGTCGCGCACATGCTCGCCGACGATCATCCCTTCGTAGACGTCGACGCCCGGGCCGTGAAAGAGGGTGCCACGGTCCTCGAGATTGAAGAGGGCGAAGGTCACGGTCTGCCCCGGCTCCTTGACGACGAGGGCGCCACGGTGCCGGTCGGGGATATCGCCGCGGTAGGGGCCGTACTCGTGGAACACGTGCGACATGATGCCGGTGCCGCGGGTCTCGGTGAGGAACTCGCGGCGGAACCCGAGGAGCCCGCGCGCCGGCACCGTGAACTCCAGGCGGACCCGGCCGGTGCCGGCGCCGCCCATGTTGGCGAGCTCGGCGCGTCGCACGCCGAGGATCTCCATGACCCGGCCCATGTAGGCCTCTTCGAGATCGAGCACCATGTACTCGATCGGCTCGAGGGGCTCGCCGGTGGGGCCGCGCCGCATGATGACGCGTGGTCGGGACAGCTGGAACTCGTACCCCTCGCGCCGCATCGTCTCGGCGACGATGGCGAGGTGCAGCTCGCCGCGGCCCGACACCCGCAGGGTGTCGGTCGAATCGGTCTCCTCGACCCGCAGGGCGACGTTGGCGAGGGCTTCCTTCGTCAGCCGCTCGCGCAGGTGACGCGAGGTCACGAAGCGCCCTTCGCGCCCGGCGAAGGGCGAATCGTTCACCATGAAGTCCATCGACAGAGTCGGCTCCTCGACCCTGATCGGGGTGAGCGCCTCGGGATGCAGCGGGTCGGCGAGGGTCTCGCCGATCTGGATGTCGGGAAGCCCGGCGAGCGCGACGATCTCGCCGGCCAGCGCTTCGTCGACCTCGTTGCGCCGCAGCGCCTCGAAGACCTCGACCTTCGTCACCTTGTGCGCCTCGATGCGGCCGTCGAGCTTGAGGAGCGCGATCTCCATGCCGCGCGCGAGACGGCCGCGCATGACGCGGCCGATCGCCATCCGGCCGACGTAGTCGTTGTAGTCGAGGTTGGCGATCTGCAACTGCAGCGGTCCGTCCATGTCGCCCGGCGGTCCGGGGACGCGCTCGAGGATCATGCGCAGGAGCGGCATGATGTCGCCGGGCGTGTCCTCCATTTCGCGCACCGCCCAGCCGAGCTTCGCCGACGCGTACAGGTGCGGGAAATCGAGCTGCTCGTCGGTGGCGCCGAGGTTGAGCATCAGCTGGAAGACCTCGTCGAGCACCTGGTGCGGCCGCGCGTCGGGGCGATCGACTTTGTTGATCACGACGATCGGGTGGTGCCCCATCTCGAGCGACTTCTTGAGGACGAAGCGCGTCTGCGGCAGCGGCCCCTCGGCGGCGTCGACGAGGAGCAGGGCGCCGTCGACCATCCCCAGGACGCGCTCGACCTCGCCGCCGAAATCGGCGTGGCCGGGGGTGTCGACGATGTTGATCTTCACCCCGTCGTAATGCACCGAGGTGTTCTTCGCCAGGATCGTGATGCCGCGCTCGCGCTCGAGGTCGTTGCTGTCCATGACCCGCTCCACCACGCGCTCGTTCGAGCGGTAGGTGCCGGTCTGCTGCAGGAGACGGTCGACGAGCGTCGTCTTGCCGTGATCGACGTGGGCGATGATGGCGATGTTGCGGATGTCCTGGCGCCGCAAAGCAGGGCTCATGGTCGGCCTTTCACTCGATGCGGAATCGGGGACGCGGCCGGGCCGCCGGCGTGGCCGGCGGCGGCGCCGAACCTGGCGCGCGTTTCTCGAGCAGCATCTCGCGGATGCCGCTCTTGAGGAAGTACATCTCGGCGATCCTGAGGTTGGCGAACATCTTCTCGATGTCGCGGTTCTGGAACAGGTGCCGCGTCATCGGGCGGCCGGCGAATGGCTCCTCGACTAGGCGCGCCTCATCGAGGATCCTGAACCGTCGCGGTCCGTCCGGCCCCTGCGCCGACCGGCTGTGCAGCCAGCCGTAAACCAGCCCCCCCGGCCTGAGGATGCGGCCGATCTCGCCCGCCAGACGGCGGGCCGACTGCGGGTCGTAGTAGTTCAGCAGGTCCCAGCCAAGGATGGCGTCGAACGATCCGTCGGCGTACGAGAAGCCGGCCGACAGCGGCGTCGGGTCGGGGCGCGCCGTCAATCGCGCCGATCCTCCGGCGCCGGGCGCGGCCGTCGTCCGACCGACGTGGCGCGGGGGGAGCACGATGTGCCGGGTTGGGCGCTTCCCCGGCGGCAGCTCGGAACCGGCCGCGGTCGCGGCGGCGGGCGCCCCGGCGCCGGGGCGGGCGATGGCGCCGCCCGGCGTCGTCCCGCCCGGCGCGGCGTCGGGTCCCGCCCCCTCCGTTGTCGCATCGGTTGCGGCGGGAGCGGTCGACGTGGCCGGGGCGGTCGCGGCTCCGGCCGGCGCGCCATCGCCGGTGGCGGTCGTCACGCCTGGCGCGGCGGTGGCGGCGCGCTCGTCGGCCGACATGACCAGGTCCTCGACCTGAACCCGGCATCCCAGACGAGCGAAAATCTCGATGTTCCCGCCGGACAGCCGGCCAAGATCGAGAACCGTCGGGCGATCGATCAGGCTGAGACGCTTGAGGAACTTCGGGAAGACGTGCGAACGGTGTGTATCGTCGCCGGGGCCGTCGGGCCCGGCCGGTGTCTGCGGCCGAGGCCGCCGGAAGAGATCAAGCACGGGGTTCACGTCGGGGCCGCGCCGCACCCGCGTGGGCGCGGCGCGGCCCGATGTCCTCAGAGACGCGGCTGGCTCTTGGTGGCCTCGCTGGCCACGTCGGGTATGCGGTGCACTTCGTCCTTGCTGCCGGCGGCACGCGCGGCCTGGGCGCGCTCCATGTCGACGCTGCCCTTGAAGTGAGCCCCGTCGGCGATGGTGATGCGCGGCGCGGTGATGTTGCCGTTGAGCCGGCCGCTGGGGGCGATCTCCACCCGCTCGGCGGCGAAGGCGTTGCCGGTCACCTCGCCGGAGATGACGATGTGCTTGGCGTACAGGTCGGCCTTGATGCGACCATTTGCGCCGATCGTCAGGTTGTGATCGCGGAGCTCGATCTTCCCTTCGACGCGGCCGTCGATGGTCAGATCCTCGTCGCCCTGCAACTCGCCTTTGATCTGGATCGAGGCGCCGATGTTGGCCGTGCGGCCCGACCGTGCCTGCTCAGGCGTGTACGCGGGTGTTTTTGTCGGTGTGGCAGTCGCAGTCGCTGTAGGTGTCGCTGGCTCGGGCGCCGGGCGGGCGCCGGTCTCCTTCTTGTCCCACATCGTCGACCTCCTTCGAAAAAGGGAACGGGGCGAACGCGCGCGGCCTGTTGAGGCCGGCCTGACATCGCCCCCGATAAAATAAGATACGAGCGACGGGGCGAAGTCACGTCGGGATTCGCTCGAACAGCGGCGATCGATCCCGACGGCGTGATCAGCGAAAAGATGCGCCGGACTCTAGCACACCGATCGGGGGGGGTCAAGGCAAGGCGGGGCCCGGAGCGCCGCCGCGGTCATCACAATGTGATCATGACATTTATCGGCCGCGGGCCTAGAATCTCGCCAATGGCTGCGCCCAGGATCCTTCGTCCCGCCTTTGTGCGTTCACTCCGGCTCCTCGGAGCGATCGTCGCCGCCACCGTCACGGCGATCGTTCCCGCCGTTGCCGTGCCGCGCGCGGCGCCGGATCCTCTGGCCGCGATGCTCGCCGACGACTGGAACGACACCACGCGCGCCGCCGTGGCCGAGAGGGTCCGCGGACTGGGGGGCGCCGCGTGCGCCACGCTCGCGGGCTATGCCGCCGCGCCGGACCCGCGCTCGCGCGAGCATGCCGTTCGTTCGCTGGATATCGCCGGCTGTGGCTCCCTCGCGGACTATCGACCCTTCTTCGCCGACCGCGCCCCCTGGGTCGTCAACGCGGTCATCGACGCGGTCGCGCAGCGCGGGGTGACCGCATCCTGGCCGTTCGTGCTGGCGCATGTCGACGACCGCCGGCAACTGGTGTCCGACGACGGGTCATGGACGATCGAGGACGCCGCCCATCGCGCCCTCCGGCGTCTGACCGGACAGCCGATCCCATTCGACCCCGACGATCCGCCGGTGGCGCGCGACCACGCGGCAGCGGCCTGGCGCGCCTGGTGTGCCGCGCACGCCGGGGAACCGCCGTCGGCGTGGCTCGAATCGGGTCGGACGGCGGCGCGCGCCGCGCTGGCGGGGAGCGACCCGGCCGGGCGCATGGCGGCCCTCGAGACGCTGGCGCTCTCGGACGCCCGCGGCCTCGCGATCCTGCGCGACGCGCTCCTGCGCGCGCCGGGCGAGATCGAGGCCCGGCTGGTCTGCACCCCGGAAGAGCCGCCGCGCGTCACCGAGACCGTTCCGTGCGCGCTCGTCCTGCGCAATGCCGCCGCCCGCCGCATCCCCATGGCGCTCGGCGATGCCGGCATCGTGCTCGCGGGCATCGCCGAGCCGGCGCCGGATCAACCCGGACAGGAACCGCGACGTGAGGGCAAGGGATCGAGCGGGGCACGAGGGAAGGGCAGTGCCGCTCGGCCGCCGGCAGCTGCGCCTCCCTCGGTGCCGCCGCCGACCGCGTCTGATCTGCGTGGGCGATTCGTTGACCTGGCTCCGGGCGCTTCGACGACGTTGCCGCTCAGTGCCGGCCCGGTCGCGACCGCCGGTCGTTACGAGGCGCGCGCGACCGTGCGCGATCTCGGCGCGGCGCTGCCGGGTCCCCCAGGCGGCCGGCCCGATCCGATTGAGGCCACCACTGTCGTGCGCTTCGAGCAGTGATTGCGGCCCGATCATTACTTAAGGTCAATACCCTAAGGCCGCAAAAGATGATCGGGCCGCATTTTTAATATTGACAGGAAGAGATTTGAGTGTAACAGTGACCCAGGTTTTGGACGCATACAGGACATCGGTCGTCGGAACACTCGCCACCATGGTCTGCGGCGAGCCCAAGTGGTGAGAGCTCCGGCGACCGAGCTCAGCTCCCTCCAGTGGGCGGGGTTGTCCTGCCCACGGTTGAAGGGGCGGTGGCTGCGGAGGCTGCCGCCCCTTCTTCTTTTTTGTGTCCCGCCGCCGTCAGGCGCCGATCGAGCAGGTGTCCGGTCTTGACGTTGGCGAGCGCCTTGAGCATCGAGGCCTTGATCCCGGAATGGCCGGCCTCGAGACGCCGGAGCAGCTCCTTCATCTGCTTTCGCTTCAGGGAAACGTCCCCGCAGGCCGGGCAGGCGCAGCCGATCACCGGGAAACCAGCCTCCATGACGAACGCGGTGATCTCGTCCTCCCACACATGACACAGGGGGCGTATCACGATGTTGCGACCATCGCGCGCCCGCAGCAGAGGCGGCATCGCGCCGATCTGTCCGTTGAAGAACTGCCCCATGAGCAGGGTCTCCAGGAGGTCGTCGGCATGATGACCAAGGGCGATCTTGTTGCAGCCGAGCTGCGGTGCCAGCCGGTAGAGCACGCCACGCCGCAGGCGGGCGCACATCGAGCAGTGCGTGTCGCCGAGAGCCATGGTGTCGTCGATGACCGTCGCGATGTTGGTGCGTTCGATGTGATGCTCGAAGCCGCGCTCGATGAAGTAGCGCTCCATCACTCCGGCCTGGAAGCCGCGGTACCCCTGGTCGACGGTGACGGCCACGAGGCTGAACCGCACCGGAGCGCGCCGGCGCAGATGCTCGAGGACATGCAGCATGGCGTGCGAGTCCTTGCCGCCCGACATGGCGACCAGGATCCGATCGCCATCGTCGATCAGGCCATACTCCTCGATGGCGCGGCCGACGCGGTGCGCCAGGACGCGGAGCCGGTCGGCCGGACGGCGGCCGGCGCGCGCGCCGCGGCGCGCCGGCATCTGGATGGTGAGCAGTTCGTTCACGGAATCGGGTCTCCCGCCGGAACACCGCACCGGAAGCGGCCTTTCGGCAATGCGCTATTATAGCCATTGATCCTCCCGTGGCGGCTCTTTGAAGCGGGTGTTTGACAGGCGTGGAGCCTTCTGTTATAAGCGCGCCGGCGCCGGGCGCCGCAAGTTAACCACGAGCAGGTCTTTCCGTCTCGTCCGTTTGACAAGGCAGGAGGTGGGTGCATGAACAAGGCCCAGATCGTCAGCCGGGTCGCGCGCGACACGAAGATGACCAAGGTGCGCACGGCGCGCGTCATCGACGGCTTTCTCGAGCAGGTTTCGCGCGCCCTCAAGAAGGGCGACCGTGCCAGCCTGGTCGGGTTCGGAACCTTCACGGTGGCGAGGCGTCGCGCCCGCCGCGGTCGCAACCCCCAAACCGGAACGCCCATCACGATTCCGGCACGGCGGGTCGTCCGGTTCACCGCCGGCAAGACGCTGCGGATCGAGGTTCGCTGAGGAGTTGTTGCCGGGCCCGATGCAGGGCCTATATTAGGCTTCGCCACGGGCCGGGCGATCGGCACGGGGGACGGCCGGGAGCGTCGTCCCCAATCGGTTGTGGACGGAGGGGTGCCGCTTCATGGACATGTTCCTGCTGTTCGCCGTCATTTTCCTGTCCGTCATGATCGCCGTCGGACTCAGCGCGTTGACGCTGTCGCTGCTCTTCCGGCTGGTCCTTCGGTTCTCGCGCACGCCCGCCGCGCCCGCCATGACACCGGCGCCGGCCGCGCCGCAGGCCCCTCCGGCGCTCTGAAGTTCCCCGCGATTTCGACCTGAGACACACCCGGAAGAGATGGGCCGTGTCGCGCCCGCCGCGTGACGCTCAGCGCGCCGCGGCGGCGCGTGCCGGCGGCGTGAGGCGCCCGGCGGTGCCCCGAGTGGCTCCCTGCAGCAGGACGTGCAACAGGTTGTCCTGGAAGCCGGGGTTGGCGGGCAGGAGCCCGTGGGATTCGCACACGAAGAAGGACGACCGGAAACGGACCGTTTCGGTTTCCGAGCCGGCCTCGTCCTCGGTCCTGGTCGACCCGAGGAGCGACGCGGCCGTGACCGTGCCGTCTCCGGGGGCCATCATCAGCCTCTCGACCCGCCGGGCGGCGCGGTCGGGGGTGCCCTCGTCGTCGAACTGGAGGACCGGCCCCGCCGCGGTCGGCCTGACGACCGCCTTGTCGAGCGTCGGGACGCAATCCGAGCCGAACAGGTAGACCGGAATCGGGGGCTCCTCGACGGCGGCGCGCTGCAGCGCCGCGCGGAAACCGCGGGCGCGATCGAGCGCCGCCTGCAGGAACCTCAGTTGGGTCGCCCTGTCTTCCGTGCCGTCCACGAAGACCGACCACCGCTGTCGTTCCCATGTGGCGGCGTCGAACAGGTCGAGATCGAGCGGCTCGCCCTCCGGTCCGACGAAATGCGACTCTTCGTCGCCCGGCAGCAACTGGTAGACCGAGGGCATGGTGAACACGGCCTCCGGCGACATGGTGCGCGAGAAACCGGTGTGCAGCAGGCGGAAGGCGGCCATCGTGCCGCGCAACGGGGTGCCCACCAGCACCACCCGGCCCACATCGGCGGCCCCGGCCCAGGTCACCGGGTGCGGCCGGCCGTCGGAGACGACATCCTCGGTGCCGTACATGAGGTAATAGAGCGCGACGAAGCCGCCCATCGAGTGGGCCACGATGTCGAAGCGCAGGCTCGGGTCGCCCAGCCGCTCCTTGACCTCGCGGATCGAGGCGCCCAGTCTCTGCGCCGACTCGACATTGTCGCGACGCCAGTCGTAGACGAACACGAAGCCATTGTCGTCCGGGTGCGGGGTGTCCATGTCCCCGATGCGGTAGCCGCCGACGGTCCGCAGGGCATCGAGCATGGCGCCGTAGAACTTGACCCCGGCGACGCTCTCGTAGAGGGCGTAGGGGATCAGATGGTCGCGGTTCGCCGCCAGGGTCGGCCCGGTGATCGGCAGCGCCAGGTCGTCATGCTCGGGAACGGTGATGGCGTCGATGAACCGCCCCCAGGCCGACTCATGGGTTCGCTCGTCACGCAACTTGGCGCCGAGGAAGCCGTGGATGACGATGACCGGATTGCGCGCCTCGCGCGCCGCCGAGGTCTCGTGGATGCGCGCCATGTCGTAGCGGTGCGTCATCGCGCACCCCGTGAGGCATGCGATGGCGGTGGCGGCGATGGTCGCGCGACACCAGGATGACGGACGGCGCTGCAGGCGGCGAATGGGCAAGGATTCCTCCCGGCCCCGAACGGGCCGCGGAGGAATATAGGGTTGCGATACCTGTGGAGCAATGAAAACGGCCAGGGCGGGCCTCACGAAGGTGACCGGCGACAACCAGTCGCCACGCCTGCGGCCCGGGTGTTCGGAATCAGTGCGCGGCGACTTCGAACGGCAGCTTCCCCGAGTAACGCAGCATCTGGAGGGTGAAATCCGCGATCGGCCCGATGCGGGCATCGACCACCTCGCCCGCGCCGTCCCGCACCGGAATCAGATCGACCATCACGCATGCCGTCCGTGAGGGTATACCGATGCGGGCCGAGCGGCTATCTATTTCCGCCCGCAGTGCCGGATCGACGCGGGTTGCGAACCGCTCGACGAAGGCGCGCGCCTCCCGGCCGTCGCCGCCCGCGAGGCGTCGTTCGACCTCGCCCAGGAGGGCGGCCACACCCCGCCGTGCGGCTTCCGGGTCGGTGACCCGAAGCCACGTGCGCCCGTCGCTCCGGGTCTCCTCGACCCCGGCGTCCTGCGCGCGCAGCCAGGTCGCGACCAGGCGCGCGGCGCGCGCCTGGTCGCCCGCCGGGTGTTCGTTGGTGTCGGATGCACCCATCAGCACCAGCGCGCGGACGAGATAGAGGCGCAGCGCGACGCCGGCGTCGTCGGGCGAGGTGAGGAAGCCGCTGGCGAGCAGGCGCTCGTCGAAGAGGTGATGCAGCGCGACCAGATCGGCGCGGGCCTCCTCGAGCACCCCGCTGACGTCATCCGGCGGCCGGTCCCGGACGGCAGTCGGTCGCCGGGCCCCCCTCGCGTCGTGGCCGAGAACGGCATGCAGCGCCGCCAGGGCGAAGGAGGCCGCGCGCCCGTGCTCCAGCAGCAGCGGCCGGTCCCCGGGCGCTGCGAATTCCCCGACGATCGGTTCGAGCAAGGCGCGGTCCTCGGCCTCGAGGACGTTGCCGAGGAGAAGACAGCGGCGGCCGGGCGTGGCGGTCGCCATCGGGGCGTCGGGCAGGGTGAGTGACAGCGGCGCCGCCGGTCCGGCCGCGCCGATGGCGACCAGCACGTTCGCCGCGACCACCGAGAGTTCCGCGGTCGCGGCTGCGCCGAGGGCGGCTGTGCCGGCCGCGGCGGTGCCGGCCGCCACCGCCCCGGGTTGATCGGTCGCGAACAGGCGCGGGGCCTCCGCGGCGAGGGACCGCAGGCGGCGGGTCGCCTCCGGCTCGCTGGTCCAGACCAGCCCGCGCCAGGCGCCGTCGCGGCCATGACCGGGCCGGCAGCCGGGCACCGGGCCTGCGGCGGTGTCGATCGCGGGATCGAGAGACAGCCAGCCGTCGAGCCGTGCCTGCGCCGCGGCCGGGGTTCCGTCGCGGACCGCCATGGAGAGACGCAGCAGGTCGGCCTGCTGCCCGGCGCCGGCGAAGGCCGCCGCTTTGGCGAGGAACCCGGTCATGGTGCGGACGGCGGCGGCGCGACGGGCAGGACGTGCCGCCACGGGTTGCGCCGCGGCCCCGTCGCGGCAGCCACCGACCGGGTCGAAGGTGGCGTCGAAGATCGCCGTCCGCAGTCGCTCGATCTTGGCCGCCAGGGGCTCACCGACCGCCAGGCGGATCTCGGCCCCGTCGAGCTGGGCTGCGCGGGCGCCGGCGCGCAGGTCGTCGTAGCTGAAATCGGGGACGAACTTGGCGCCGGTGCCGAGGTCATGGTTGCCGTTGTTGATCCAGAAGCGCTTCAGATGGAAGAGCAGCCGATCGCGGAAGACCGGGTCGAGCGAACGCGGGTGGGTGAGGACCTCCTCCAGCAGATCGCGGATCTCGAGGTTCGCGGGACCGCCCTCGTCGTAGACGATGTCGCGGCCGGCGACCGCTGCGCGGGCGAGGTAGTACGCCATCGCCCGTTCGGCCGGCGCGAGGCGGTCGAAGCCACGCACCCCGAGCGGGATGATGCCGACGTCACCCACGGTCTCGATAATGGCGGGGGGCGGGGGCGCCGGCGCGGGCCCCGGCGTGTGGCGCGGCTCGCCGCCGCAGGCCAGCGCTGCGCCACAGGCCAGAGCCGCGCCGATGACCAGCGCCATCATTCCGCCCCGCGCATCCTTCATGATCTCGGTCAAACCCCGGACCTCCGCGCCGTCGCCCGGCCCGGCATGTACCGCCGGCGGCCGAGCCGCCCGACGGCAGCATTATAAGGATGCGGCGCCGGCAGGCGCCGCTGCCGCCGCCGGCCGTCTGCTGCGTTGACACCCCCAGGGGGGTGCGATAGAGTCCGCGCCATTGCAGCGATCGACCCCGCGCCGCGCCGCGCGCCGCGCGAACCCGTAGGAGCGAACCGGCATGCAGACGGCATCCCAACCGGGCGGCAGCGGTGACAAGGGCGCGACGGAGTTCCGGCCTTTCGTCCCCGATGCGGCCAACGTCGCGGAGTTCACCCCGAAGGCGGTCGTGCTTGGCGCCTTCTTCGCGGTCCTGTTCGGCGCCGCGACCGTCTATCTGGCGCTCCGGGCCGGTGTCACGGTGAGCGCGTCGATCCCGATCGCGGTCCTGGCGATCGCCGTCTTCAAGAAGATCGGTTCGACGATCCTCGAGAACAACATCGTCCAGACGATCGGCTCGGCGGGCGAGTCGGTCGCCGCCGGGGTCGCCTTCACGGTGCCGGCGTTCCTGTTCCTGTCGACGGCGGCGGGCGGCGATCGGTTCTTCAGCTACTGGCCGATCATGATGCTGTCGATGGCGGGCGGCTTCCTCGGCGTCCTGATGATGATCCCGCTGCGCCGGGCGCTCATCGTCCAGGAGCACGGCAACCTCCCGTACCCGGAGGGGACCGCCTGCGCCGAGGTGCTGGTGGCCGGGGAGAAGGGCGGCGCCATGGCCCGCCTGGTTTTCACCGGGCTGTGGGTGGCGATGGGGTACAAGGTCCTCAACACGGTGCTCGGGTTCTTCAAGGAAGTGCCTGCCTACGTCACCAGCAGGACGGCGGTGCTGCGCAACTTCACCGTCAACTGCGAGATCACCCCCGAGTACCTCGGCGTCGGCTACATCATCGGGCCGCGCGTCGCCGGGATCATGGTCTCCGGCGGCATCCTCGGCTGGATGGCGCTGACGCCGCTTCTGTCGATGTTCGTGGACGACGCAACGCTCCAGACGCAGCTGCGATCCCTCGGCTTCTCGGACCAGCGCATCGCGTCGCTGAGTCCGCCACAGCAGTTCTACCAGGGTTACGTGAAGCTCATCGGCGCGGGCGCCGTCGCGATGGCCGGCCTGATGTCGCTGGCCCGGTCGATGCCGACGATCTGGAGCGCGTTCGCAGGCAGCGTTCAGAGCCTCAGGGGCGGCCTCGGCCATCAGGGGGCACTCAAGCGCACCGAGCATGACCTGCCGATCGGGGTCGTGGCGATCGGCTCGATCCTCTTGGCGCTGCTCATCGCGTTCGGCATGCCCGGGTTGCCGACACACGGACTCGGCTCCCTCGGGCTGGCGGTCCTCATCATCGCCTTCGGCTTTTTCTTCGTCACGGTGTCGTCGCGTATCGTCGGGCTCATCGGCACTACCAGCAACCCGATCTCCGGCATGACGATCGCGACCCTGATGGGCACCTGCCTTTTCTTCATCATGGCCGGCTGGACCGGCGACCCGTACCAGACCGCCGCGGTCATCGTCGGCGCGATCGTCTGCATCGCGGCGGCGAACGCGGGTGCGACCTCGCAGGACCTCAAGACCGGCTACATCGTCGGGGCGACTCCGCGCCTGCAGCAGATCGGCCTCATGATCGGCGTCTTCGCGTCGGTGTTCGCCATCGGCGGGACGCTGTTCCTGCTGCACAACTCCGGCTACGGCCCGATCGGATCCGAGAAGCTGCCGGCGCCGCAGCCGACCCTGATCGCGACGCTCGTCAAGGGGATCCTCGGCGGCAACCTCCAGTGGGGGTTCGTGTTGATCGGTGCGGCCCTCGCTGTCATGGTCCAGGTCATGGGGATCTCGGCGCTGGCCTGGGCGGTCGGCGCCTACCTGCCGCTGTCGACCACCATGCCGATCTTCGTCGGCGGCATGATGCGCCTGATCGCCGAGAAGATGACCGGCGAGAAGGAAGAGTCGGAGATCTCCTCCGGCATGCTGTACAGCACGGGCTTGGTCGCCGGCGGATCGATCGGAGGGGTGTTGATCGCGGGGTTGTCGGCGTACAAGTTTGTGGGGGCCGACGGCAAAGAAACCGACCCGCTTGCGACCATCCAGTCCTTCGGCCACAGCATCGGCTTCCTGCACCAAGGCGCCTTGGCCGACATCATCGCCGTCCTGTGCTTCGCGACGCTCGGGTGGCTGCTGGTGCGGGCCGCGCGCCGAAAGATCGTGGCCTGATGTCCACCCCCGGCGCGCCGGCCGGGGCCGGCGGCGGACTCCGGCGCGAGCTGGGGCTCTGGGACCTCGTCCTCCTCAACGTCGTCGCGATCACCGGCCTGCGCTGGTGGCTCACCGCCGCCGGCGGCTACGGCTGGTCGGCCCTGCCGCTCTGGGTCCTGGCGAACGTCCTGTTCTTCATCCCGTCGGCCCTCGCGGTGATCGACCTGACGACGCGCTTTCCGGAGCAGGGCGGCATCTACGTCTGGACCAAGCGCGCCTTCGGCGACCTGCACGGCTTCATCTGCGGCTGGACCTACTGGACCAACAATCTGATCTACTTCCCCACCATCCTGCTGTTCGCGGTCGTCAACTTCGTCTACGTCCTCGGGCCCGACATGGCATGGCTCGAGAAGAACAACCTGTTCGCGGCCGCGGCGTCGCTGGTCATCTTCTGGGTGGCGGTGCTGGCGAACGTGCACGGGCTACGCTACGGCCGCCTGGTCAACGCGATCGGCGCCTACGGCACCTGGATCCCGGCGATGCTCCTGATCGCGCTCGGCGTCTTCGCCCTGACACGCGGCGGCGCCGCCACTCCGGTCACGTCCGGCGCCTTCATGCCGGTGTTTTCCGTCGGCACGGTCGCCTTCTTCGCGCAGATCTGTTTCGCCTTCTCGGGGATGGAGCTGGGGTCGGTCATGAGCGGCGAGATCATCGACCCGCGCCGCAATGTCCCGCGAGCGATCCTGATCGCCGGGGCGATCATCACGGTCATCTATATTCTCGGAACCGGGGCGCTGCTCGTGGCCCTGCCGCGCGCCGACATCGGCGTCCTCAACGGTGTCGGCTATGCCATCGCCGCGGTGCAGGCGAAGATGGGGATCGGGCTCCTGGCCGGTGGCTGCGCCCTGCTCATCGCCCTCGGGGCGGTGGGCCAGACCAGCGCCTGGGTCGGCGGGTCGTCACGCATCCCGTTCCTCGCCGGCATCGACCGCTACCTCCCCGGGACTTTCGGCCGGCTGCACCCGCGCTACGCCACGCCGCACGTCGCGATCCTCTGGATGGGGGCGATATCGAGCCTGCTCATCGTCATGAGCCTCGCAGGCGGTCCGGTCCGCGATGCCTACCTGGTGCTGGCGAACTTCACCATCATCGTCTACTTCATCCCCTACCTTTATCTGTTCGCGGCGCTCGTGCGCCTGGCCGCCGGGCCGCCGCCGCCGGGATCGATCCCGGTGCCGGGCGGCCGTCCCGGCATCCTGGCGGTCGCTGTCGTCGGTTTCCTGACCACCCTGACGGCCTGCATCTTCGCGCTCATGCCGCCGGAGGGGATCGGCAGCGTCTGGCTCTACGAGGCGCAGATCCTCGGCGGCTGCGTGCTGCTGATCGTTTTCGGCCTGCTCCTGTACCGCCACGGTCGCCGCATGGCGCGCCTCGGGACGGATGCGGCGCCGCCGCGTCCGGGGCCGCGCTGAGCTCGGGACGGCCGCCATGGGCCGCGATCGCCGGCTATGCCTGCGACCGCTTCGGCCGGTCACCGCAGCAGAGAGCCAACTGAACAGGAGCCACTCATGATGCAAATGCCGCCACCCACCCCCGAGCACGACCGACTCAAGGCCCTCGCCGGTTCATGGACCGCCGAGGAGACGCTGCATCCCTCTCCGTGGGATCCGAAGGGAGGCACGGCCACCGGGGCCGCCACCTCGCGCATGGACATGGACGGTTTCTGGCTGCTGACCGACTACACGCAGACGCGCGGCGGCCAGGTCGGCTACCGGGGTCATGGCGTGTTCGGCTGGGACCCGGCCGCCAATTGCTACCTGATGCACTGGTTCGACTCGATGGGGTCGATAGCACCGTCGCCCGCGAAGGGTCGTCTCGACGGCAACCGCCTGGTCTTCGCCCAGGAGGGGCCGATGGGGCACAGCCGCTACACCTACGATTTTCAGGCGGATGGGAGGTACCGCTTCTCGATCGAGCACTCCCAGGACGGCAAGGCCTGGGCGACCTTCATGGAAGGGACCTACCGCCGTATCTAGTGTGTCCCCGTCCCGGACCCGGGATCGACGATCCCGCTTCCGGACAGGACCCTCGCTTCCGACACCAGGACGCAACCCGCGAAGCCCGCGCATCGTAAGACCTTGCGCAGCGGCCGGCCGGCTGGCACGAGCATCGCAGTGAGGCCGCGCCGGGGTTCCGCCGGAACCCGCCACTCGCTCACGGAGAATGCGTCTTGGACATCGCCCGCCCGTCGCAGGCCGGCCGCAAGCGCCGTCTGCGGATTATCTATGCCGCCGCCGGTGTCGTGGTCCTGTTGTCGATCACCATCGGGCTGGCGCGCCTCAAGCCGGCGGCGCCGACGGTCGAGCGTTCCGCCGTCTGGATTGACACGGTGCGGCGCGGTCCGATGCTGCGGCAGGTGCGCGGGCTCGGGACCCTCGTCCCCGAGGAGGTCCGCTGGATCCCGGCGCTGTCGGAGGGACGGGTCGAGCGGATCCTGATCAAGCCCGGCACGCCGGTCGAGGCCGACAGCGTCATCCTCGAGCTGAGCAACCCGCAGCTCGACCTCGACGCCCTCGACGCCGCCTGGCAGCTCAAGGCGGGCGAGGCCGAGTACATCAATCTCAGGGTGCGCCTCGAGAGCCAGCGGCTCGACCAGGTGGCGGCCGCCGCCACGGTCGAGGCCGGCCAGAAACAGGCCCGCCTGCAGGCGGACGCCGACGAGGCGCTGTCGCAGCAGGGGCTGGTCAGCAGCCTGACCCTGAAGATCTCGCTGTCGCGCGCCGAGGAGATGACCACCCGCCTCGATATCGAAAAACAGCGCCTGGCGATCAACAACGAGTCGATCGAGGCGCAGATGCACGTGCAGGAGGCGCGCCTCGAGCAGCTGCGGGCCCTCGCGGGGCTGCGGCGCCGCCAGGTCGAGGCCCTCAAGGTGCGCGCCGGCATCGCCGGCGTCGTGCAGCAGCTCCCGGTCGAGGTGGGCCAGCAGATCGCCCCCGGCGCGACCCTCGCCAAGGTCACGGTCCCGGGCCGGCTCAAGGCCGAGCTGCGCATCGCCGAGACCCAGGCGAAGGACATCCTGCTCGAACAGAAGGCCGCGATCGATACGCGCAACGGCATCGTGCCGGGGCGGGTGATCCGCATCGACCCGGCGGTGCAGAACGGCACCGTCAAGGTCGATGTCGCGCTCGAAGGGGCGCTGCCGAAGGGGGCGCGCCCGGACCTGAGCGTCGACGGCACCATCGAGCTGGAGCGGCTGGCCGATGTTCTCCAGGTCGGCCGGCCGGCCTTCGGGCAGGATCAGAGCACCGTCGGCCTGTTCCGATTGCAGCCGGGAGGGAGCGAGGCGGGCCGCGTGCAGGTGAAGCTCGGGCGCAGCTCGGTGAACCTGATCGAGATCGTCGAGGGACTGGCGGAGGGGGACCAGGTCATCCTGTCCGACACCTCCGCCTGGGACGCCTTCGACCGCATCAAGCTCGACTGAGGTCGGGCGGCACGGGGACCAGAGGAGAAGCGGCATGACCAAGGCAGCGACGGACGTGATGATCAGCCTGGACGGGGTGACCAAGGTCTTCTACACCGACGAGGTCGAGACCCATGCCCTGTCCAACATCCAGCTCGAGATCAAGAAGGGGGAGTACGTCTCGATCGCCGGCCCCTCGGGGTGCGGCAAGTCGACCCTGCTGTCGCTTCTCGGGTTGCTCGACTCGCCGACATCGGGGGCCTATGCGCTCGACGGCAAGCCGGTGGCGAACCTGACCGCGGGCGACCGGGCCCGCATCCGCAACCGCGAGATCGGCTTCATCTTCCAGTCGTTCAACCTCATCGGCGACCTGTCGGTGATCGAGAACGTCGAGCTGCCGCTGACCTACCGCGGCATGAAGGCCGCCGAGCGGCGCGCCCGCGCCCAGGAGGCCCTCGAACGGGTCGGCATGGCGCACCGCGCCAGACACCTGCCGAGCCAGCTCTCGGGCGGCCAGCAGCAGCGTGTCGCCGTCGCCCGCGCGGTGGCCGGCAAGCCGCTCATCCTGCTGGCCGACGAGCCGACCGGGAACCTCGATTCGAAGAGCGGCGAGGCGGTGATGGAGCTGCTGCGCGAGCTGCACCGCGACGGCGCGACGCTGTGCATGGTCACGCACGACCAGCGCTACGCCCGTCACGCCGACCGCACCGTGCACCTGTTCGACGGCCGGGTCGTCGACGAGGTCGCCGGCGCCACCGCCTCCTGACCGCCGGATGATCGCCCTGCGCCAGGTCGAGAAGACGTACGGCACCAAGGGCGCCCGCACCTGGGTGCTGCGGCGCATCGACCTCGACGTGAAGGAGGGGGAGTTCGTCTCGATCATGGGCCCCTCCGGCGCCGGCAAGTCGACCCTGCTGCACATCCTCGGTATGCTCGACGCCGATTTCACCGGCGAGTACAACTTCGACGGCCAGGCGGTGCACGCGCTGCGGCCGAAGGCGCGCGCCGATCTGAACCGGCGGTTCATCGGCTTTGTTTTTCAGAGCTACCACCTGATCGACGACCTGACGGTGTACGAGAACCTCGAGACGCCCCTTTCGTACCGCAACCTCGGGCGGCGCGAGCGGCAGGCGGTGGTCTGCGATCTCCTCGATCGCTTCGGCATCGTCGGCAAGCGCGATCTCTACCCGTCGCAGCTCTCCGGCGGCCAGCAGCAGCTGGTCGGCGTGGCGCGCGCCGTGGCGGCGAAGCCGCGCCTGCTGCTCGCCGACGAGCCGACGGGGAACCTGCACTCCGACCAGGGGCGGGAGATCATGGAGCTGTTCCGTCGGCTCAACAACGAGGGGACGACGATCGTGCAGGTGACCCACTCCGAGGCGAACGCCGCCTACGGGAACCGCATCGTCCGCCTGTTCGACGGCTGGATGGCCGGTGACCCGCGCGCCGGCGCGGCTCCCGCCGCCGCGGCGCCTGGCGGGGCCGGCCCGTCCGCCGTGGCGCCATGATCGACACCCTCCTGCAGGACCTGAAGTTCGGGTGGCGCGTGCTGCGGCGCGACCCGGGGTACGCCCTGGCGGCGATGCTGTCGCTGGCGCTCGGCATCGGCGCCGCGACGGCGATGTTCTCGGTCGTGCGCGGGGTGGTGCTGCGGCCGCTGCCGTACCAGGAGCCGGAGCGCTTGGTCGTCGTCCTCGCCGAGACGCCGCCCGCGATCGGCTCGACGACGGCGATGTCGCACGACGACTACCGCGACCTGCGCTCGACCGCCGCCTCCTTCGAGGAGCTGGCGGCGGTGACACCGCAGTGGAGTTTCATCATCGGCGGGCGGGTCGAGCCGCAGCGGGCGCACGGCTTCTACGCATCGGGCAACTTCTTCCGCATGCTCGGGGTCGCGCCCGCCCATGGACGGCTGCTCTCGGACGACGATGACCGGGCGGGCGCGCCGGCGGTGGCGGTGCTTTCCTGGGACTTCTGGCGGCGCCGATGCGGTGGCGACCCCGGTGCGGTCGGCCGCCCGATCATCGTGGACGGCGACCCGGTGATGGTCGCGGGTGTCCTGCCGCCGGCGATGCGCTGGACGGAGGAGGCCGACCTCTGGCTGCCGCTGGCGCGCAACCCCTACCTCGAACGCGGCCGCAGCGTCCGCTTCCTGACCGTCAGCGGCCGGCTCGCCCGCGGCGCCGGTCTCGACGGGGCGGCGGCGGAGCTCGGGGCCCTGGCGGCCGGCCTGGCGGCGTGCCACCCGGAGACCAACGCCGGCGTCGGCGCGCGCCTGCGGCGGCTGCACGATCACGTCGTCGGCGACATCGCCCCGGCGCTCGGCATCCTGTGGGGCGCGACCGGGCTGCTCCTGCTCATCGCCTGCGCCAACGCCGCGGCGCTGCTCGTCGGGCGGGCCGCCGTGCGCGAGCGCGAGTACGGCATCCGCGCGGCGCTCGGCGCGGGGCGCGGCCGGCTGTTGCGCCAGCTCCTCACCGAGAGCCTCCTGCTGGCGCTCGTCGCGGGGGGCGCGGGGCTCCTGCTCGCCTCGTGGGCGGTCGAGGCGCTGGTCGCGCTGGCACCGGGGACCATTCCGCGCCGGCAGGAGATCGGCATCGACCCCGTGGTGGCGCTGTTCGCCTTCGCCGCGGCGGTCGTGACCGGACTCCTGTTCGGGCTCGCGCCGGCGTGGCGCGTGCGTGACGCGGTGCCGGTCGGCCCCACCGGCGGCGGTGCCGCGGGCGGGCGCGTCGCCGGCCCCGGCGGCCGGCGGCTCAGGAAGGGGCTGGTCGTCGTCGAGGTGGCGCTCTCGCTCGTCCTGCTCGTCGGTTCGGCGCTGCTGGTGCGCAGCCTGTCGCGGCTCATGGTGGTCGACCCGGGGTTCCGCGTCGCGCAGGTGCTGTCGTTCACATTGCCGCTGCCGTCGCCGGCGTATGACGACGCGGCGGCGCGGCGAGACGTGACGCAACGCGTCCTGGCCGGCCTGGAGGCGCTCCCCGGCGTGCTGGCGGCGGGTGTGGTGACCCGGTTGCCGCTCGCCGGCGCCAGCAACCCGACAACCGAGATGGACATCGAGGGACACCCGGTCGGGTCCGGGCAGCGGCCGCATGTCGACTTCCGGCGCGCCTCGCAGGACTACTTCGCGGCGATGGGGATCCCGCTGCTCGCGGGGCGCGGGTTCGCGGCCGCCGACGGCGCCGACGCCCCGCTCGTGGCCCTGGTGAACCGCACGGCGGCGCGGCGCTTCTGGGGCGACACCGACCCCATCGGCCGGCGGGTGCGGCTGGGGCCGGGACCCGACGAGGCCTGGACCGAGGTGGTCGGCATCGTCGGCGACATCCACCACGAGGGGCTCGCCGCCGGACCGCGACCCGAGGTGTACGTGCACACGCTGCAATACCCGCCCTCCTGGCCCATCGTCGTCGTGCGGGCCGCGGCCGAACCGACCGCCGTTGAAAGCGCCGCCCGGCGGGTGGTGCAGGCGATCGATCCGGCGATCCCGTTGGCGGATGTGGCGACCTTGCAGGATGTCCGGCTGCGATCGGTCGCCGGCCCGCGCTACTGGACCCTCCTGATGGTCGTGTTCGGCGTCCTCGCGGTGGCGCTGGCGCTGATCGGCGTTTACGGGGTCATCACCTCGTCGGTGACCGAGAGGACCGTCGAGATCGGCGTGCGCATGGCGCTCGGCGCCGGGCGTCTCGACATCCTGGCGATGGTGGCGTGCGAGGCGCTGCGGCTGGCGGCGGTGGGGCTCGGCGCTGGTCTGGTCGCGGCACTTCTGGCGACGCGCCTGCTGCGCCGCCTGATCTTCGGGGTCGGGCCGCACGATCCGGTCACCTTCGCGCTGTCGGTGGCCGGGCTGCTCGTCGTGGCGGCGGCCGCCGCGGCGCTGCCGGCGCTGCGGGCGGCGCGGGTCGATCCCGCCATGGCGCTGCGGCGGTCATAGGAGGTCGATGATGCGCGGTCTGCTCCAGGATTTCCGCTACGCAGTGCGGCTGCTGGCCCGAAGCCCCGGCTTCACCTTCGCCGCGGTGGTCGCTCTCGCCCTCGGGATCGGCGCCTCGACCGCCATCTTCAGCGTCGTCCGGGCGGTCCTTCTCCGCCCGCTGCCATACGCTGACGCCGATCGCGTCGTCATGGTGTGGGACAGCAACCCGGGGCGCGGCTGGGAGAAGTCCGCGGTCTCGCCGGGGAATTTCGCCGACTGGTCGGAGGGGCAGGCGTCGTTCGATGCCCTGGTCGCGCTGCAGACGACGGGCTACGTCCTGACGGGGCAGGGGGATCCGGAGCGCCTCGACGGTGTCAGGGCGAGCGCGCAATTGTTCGATCTCATGGGAGCGGAGCCGGCCCTCGGTCGCGCCTTCACCGCGGATGAGTACGGTCCGGGCGGCGCGTGCGTCGTCATCCTTCCGGACTCCCTGTGGAGGAAGCGGTTCGGAGGGCGGCCCGACATCCTGGGCACGCCGCTGACGCTGGATGCCGAGCGCTGCACCGTCGTCGGCGTGATGCCTCCCGATCTGCGCCTGCCGACCGGCGCCGAGATCCTGGCGCCGATGGTCATGGACGCGGACGAGCGGGCGCGCCACGGCCGGCACTACCTCCTGGTGATGGCGCGTCTCGCGCCGGGGATCACCTCCGAAGCGGCGACGACCGAGATGCGCGGTCTGGCCGCCCGCATCGAGCAGGCCCACCCGGAGACCAACACCGGCTGGACGGTCCGCGTGGTGCCGCTCTACGAGGAGGTGGTCGGCGACGTCCGGCCGGCCCTGCTCGCGCTCGGAGGGGCGGTCGGGTGTCTGTTCCTGATCGCCTGCGCAAACGTCGCCAACCTGCTGCTGGCGCGGTCGGCTTCGCGGCGCGGCGAGATCGCGGTGCGCGCCGCGCTCGGCGCCCGGCCGGCGCGCATCATGCGCCAGCTCCTGACCGAGAGCGTGGTCCTCGCTCTCCTGGGCGGGGGACTGGGGGTGCTTCTCGCGGTGTGGGGTGTGGACCTGATCCGCACGCTGCAGCCGGGCACGCTGCCGCGGGCCGAGACGATCGCCGTCGACGGCACGACGCTCGCGTTCACGTGTGGTCTGTCGATCCTGACCGGTCTGCTGTTCGGTGTCCTGCCGGGCCTCCTCCTGGCGCGCTCGCGCCTCTTCGGCGCGCTCCAGGAAAGCGGCCGCGGTGAGCGCGGCCGGATGAGCGGCCGGGTACGCGCCTCCCTGGTGGCGGCCCAGGTCGCCCTGGCGCATGTCCTGCTGGTCGGCGCCGGGCTGCATGTCCGCAGTCTCGTCACCCTGATGGATGTCGACCCCGGGTTCCGGGCCGATGGCGTGCTGGCGGTGGACATCGCCCGGCTGCCGCAACGCAGTTATCCCGACCAGCCACATCAGGCGGCGTTCTATGACCGCGTTCTCGATTCCCTGACGGCGCTGCCGGGTGTGGCCGCGGCCGCCGCCTGCAGTTCGGTCCCGGTGTCGGGCAACGATCGGATCTTCTCGATCGAGGTCGAGGGGCAGCCGCCGCGTCCCCCGGAGCAGGCGGTCTCGGCCAACTGGTACTCCATCAGCCCCGCCTATTTCGAGACCATGCGCATCCCGGTCGTGCGCGGCCGGGTGTTCGGCGAGCGCGACGGCCCTGCTTCGCCGCGGGTGGCGATCATCAACGAGACCCTGGCGCGCCGCATCTTCCCCGGCGAGGACCCGATCGGCCGCCGCCTGTTCATGGGGATCGACTCCGGGGTGGCGCGCGAGATCATCGGTGTCGTCGGCGACGTGCGGCACTACGGCCTCGACCAGGGCGTGACGATGCAGATGTACGAGCCGTACCGGCAGCGCCCGCTCGACAGCATCACCTTCCTCCTCAGCACCCGCACCGACCCGGGTGCGCTCGCCGGCGCCGCCCGCCGCGCGGTCCTGTCGATCGACCCGGAGCTGCCGGTCACCGGGACCCGGACCCTTGCCGCGATCGTCGCCGATTCGACGGCGCAGCGGCGCTTCACCTTGCTGCTCCTGATGATCTTCGCCGGCACGGCGCTGGTGCTGGCGGCGGTCGGCATCTACGGCGTGGTCGCCTACACCGTCAGCCAGCGCACCCACGAGATCGGCGTGCGCATGGCGCTCGGGGCGGAGCGGCGCGCCATCCTCGGCCTGGTGCTGCGGCAGGGGATGACGATGGTGCTGGCGGGGGTCGCCGCCGGGCTCGGTGGCGCGCTCCTGCTGGCTCGCCTGGTGCGCGCCATGCTGTTCGGTGTCGGCGCCGCCGACCCCGTGACCTATGCGGCCACCGTCGCCCTGCTGTCCCTGGTGGCGTTCGCGGCCACCTATCTGCCGGCACTCCGGGCGACCCGGGTCGAACCGACCACCGCCCTGCGCTGCGAGTAAGGAGGATCCCATGGAGACCATCGTGCAGGACGTGCGCTACGGCTTCCGCATGCTGATGAAAAACCCCGGCCTGACGGCGGTCGCGGCGCTGTCGCTCGCCCTTGGCATCGGCGCCAACACCACCATCTACACCCTGGTCAACGCCCTGTTCCTGCAGCCGATCCCGATCCGCGAGGCCGACAGGGTGGTGGCGCTGTTCACCGTCGACGAGAAGAACAAGGGCGGCTTCACCGACTTCAACGCCACGTCGCGGCCGAACGCCGAGGACTATCGCGAACGCAACCAGGTGTTCAGCGCCGTCACCGTCCACCAGCAGATCGCGCTCAGCCTCACCGGCTCCGGCGAGCCGGTCCAGATCGGCGGCGAGATCGCCTCGGGGAATTTCTTCGACCTGCTCGGTGTGACACCGGCGCGCGGCCGCTTCTTCCTCCCCGAGGAGGACAAGGCCGACGTGGCGATCCCGGTCGTGGTGGTGAGCGACGGCTTCTGGACCCGCCGTCTCGGGGGTGACCCGGGTGTCGTCGGCCGCACGGTGACGCTCAACGGCCTGCCGTTCACCATCGTCGGGGTGACCCCGCCCGGCTTCCGCGGTCTGAATGTCATGGGTGGGCCCGAGGTCTGGGTGCCGACCGCGATGCACGGCCGGGTGCTGCAGGGCTTCATGGCCGAGAACTACGACGACCGCCGCGCCCTGATGTTCGACGTCGTGGCCCGCCTCAAGCCGGGGGTCACGATAGAGCAGGCGATCGCGGACGTGCGCCGAGTCGGCAGCCAGCTCGAGACCGAGTACCCGGTGCCGAACGGCAGCCGCAACGCCACCCTGCTTTCGGTGACTCAGGCGATGATCAACCCGAACATCCGCCGAGTCTTCGTCCTGGCCGGCGGGTTGATGATGACGGTCGTCGGTCTGGTGCTGCTGATTGCCTGCGCCAACGTCGCCAATCTCCTGCTGGCGCGCGCCTCCGCGCGGCGCAAGGAGATCGCCATCCGCCTGGCGCTCGGCGCCGGTCGCGGCCGGCTCATCCGCCAGCTCCTGACCGAGAGCGTCCTGCTGTCGCTCCTGGGCGGCGCCGGCGGCCTGCTGATCGCCTTCTGGTCGCGCGACCTGCTGGTGGCGCTGCGGCCGATGCAGTTCATGCAGGACGCCCCCGACCTGCCGCTCGACGCCGGGGTCCTGGGATACACCCTGCTCATCGCCGTCGGCACAGGGCTGCTGTTCGGTCTGGCGCCGGCGCTGCAGACATCGCGCCCCGATCTCGCCGTCGAGCTCAAGGACAAGACGAGCCAGCCGGGCAGCCGGCGCCGGGTATCGCTGCGCGGCGCCCTGGTGGTGACGCAGGTGGCGCTGTCGCTGCTGTCGCTCATCGGCGCCGGTCTTTTCCTGAGGAGCCTCTCCAACACGCAGCGGATCGACCCGGGCTTCGAGACCAGGAACCTGCTGGTCATGGCGTTCGACGTCGGCGCGCGGGGCTACGACCGGCCGCGGGCGGAGGACTTCTACCGCCGCGTCATCGAGAGCGCCACGGCGCTCCCCGGCGTCGAGCGCGCCACGCTCTCGAGCAACCTGCCGATCGCCGGTGGCGGCTTCAGCCGCACCGTCTTTCCGGAGGGACACGAGCAGGCGGCAGGTTCGACCGGCACCTTCGTGATGGCGAACACGATCATCCCCGGTTACTTCGACGCCCTCGGTGTGGCGCGCCTCTCCGGCCGCGACCTGGCGGAGACCGACCGCGAGGGGATGCCGCTCGTGGTCGTGATCAACGCGGCGATGGCGAAGCGCTTCTGGCCCGGCGAGGAGGCCGTCGGCAAGCGCTTCAAGTTCTTCGGCGACGAGGCGTTCCGCGAGGTCGCGGGGGTGGTCGAGGACACCAAGATTTTCACCCTCGGCGAGGACCCGCAACCTCAAGCATACGTGCCGCTCGCGCAGGCGTTCGAGCCGGCGATGGTCCTGCACGTCCGCACCGCCAGCGACGCGCGCGCACTGCTGGCGACGGTGCGCCGCGAGATCCAGGGGCTCGACCCCGATCTGCCGCTCACCAATGTCTGGACCATCGGCGATCTGCTCGGCCAGACGCTGTGGGCGCCGCGCATGGCGGCCGGGCTTCTCAGCGTCTTCGGACTTCTCGCCCTCCTCCTGGCGGCGGTCGGGATCTACGGCGTCATGTCGTACGCCGTCAGCCAGCGCACCCACGAGTTCGGCATCCGCATGGCGCTCGGGGCGCGGGCGCGCGACGTGCTGCGTCTGGTGCTGGGGCAGGGGATGACGCTGGTGGCCGTGGGGCTGGCCATCGGCCTGATCGGCGCCGCGCTGATGACCCGCTTCGTGGCCGCGCTCCTGGTCGGTGTCGGCGCCTCCGATCCCCTGACCTTCGCGGGAATCGCCCTGCTGCTCCTGGCGGTGGCGGCGCTCGCCGGCTACCTGCCGGCGCGGCGCGCGACCCGCGTCGACCCGATGGTGGCGCTGCGTTATGAGTGAGGTGCGGCCGGTATGAGCGGCCTGGTCCAGGATCTGCGCTACGGCCTGCGGATGTTGCTCCGGAGCCCGGGTCTGTCGGCCGCGGCGATCCTGGCGCTGGCGCTCGGCATCGGGGCCAACACTGCCATCTTCAGCGTCGTCAACGCGGTCATGATCCGGCCGCTGCCCTACGACGACCCGTCCCGGCTGCTCGCCATCTACCAGACGTGGGCCCGGGATCCCTCCGGGCACAAGGGGCTCTCCGAGGACGATGTCGTCGCGCTGCGCGGGGCGACCGGGACGCTGGCGCGGGTGGCGGCCTACGCCAATCCTGGCGCCGGCGGGTTGACCCTCGCCGACGGCGCCGGCGCCGAGCTGGTGCGGGGCACCCGCGCCACCTGGGAGCTGTTCGATGTCCTGGGGACGCCGCCCCTCCTCGGCCGCGTATTCCTCCCCGAGGACGATCGTGACGACGCCGACCCGGTCGTCGTCCTCAGCCACGCCCTGTGGATGCGGCGCTTCGCGGGCGACCCGGCGGTCGTCGGGCGCTCCGTCGTCGTCGACGGCCGCCCGCACACCATCGCCGGCGTGATGCCGCCGGGATTCCGCTTCCCGCGCGACGGCGCGGCCGATCTCTGGGCGATCTTCAGGGTGCGTCCCTCCGAGTCGCGGCCGCCGTATTACATCCGCGCCATCGCCCGCGCCCGGCCGGACGCCGGCCCGGGGGCGATCGCGGCGGAGCTCCAGGCGATCCGGCAGAGGATCCAGGAGCGCTTCCCGGAGTCGCCGGGGGACTGGACCCTGCGCTCCGGCCCGCTGAAGGACGAGATGGTCGGCGACGTCGGGCCGTCGCTGCTGATCCTCCTCGGCGCCGTGGCGCTCGTGCTGCTCATCGCCACCGCGAACATCGCCAACCTTCTCCTGGCCCGCGCCACCGCGCGCCGCAAGGAGATCGCGATCCGAAGGGCGCTGGGCGCGGGCCGGATGCGCCTCGCCCGGCAGCTGCTGACCGAGAGCCTCCTGCTCGCCGGGGCCGGCGGACTCCTGGGGGTAGTGCTGGCGTTGTGGGGCACCGACATCCTCGTCGCCCTCGGCCCCCGGGGCCTGCCGCGCCGCGAGGAGATCGGACTCGACGACGGGGTGCTCCTATACACCGCCATCGTCACCGTGGCGAGCGGTCTCCTGTTCGGTCTCGCGCCCGTCCTGACGGCGACCCGGTCACGGCTGTCCGCGGCCCTCGGGGACGGCGGCCGGGGGGCCACCGACCACGCCGGCCGCCGCCTGCGCAACGCCCTCGTGGTCGGCGAGGTCGCGCTGGCGGTCACGCTCCTCGGCGGCGCCGGGCTGCTGATCAAGAGTCTCCTGCGTCTCGAGCAGGTCAACCCCGGGTTCGACACCGGCAACATCCTGACCGCCTCGCTGACGCTGCCGGCCGCGCGTTACGACAGCGGCGCCGCGCGCAGCGCCTTCTTCGAGCGGCTGGTCGAGCGCGCGGAGCGGCTGCCTGGTGTCGAAGCCGCCGCCGTCAGCATGGCCCTGCCGCCGCACCTGCTGGTGATGACCAACCCGTACACGGTCGAGGGGCGGCCGGCGCCGCCGGGCCGGTCGGCCACGGCCGTGCCGCATCTCCTGATCAGCCCGGGGTATTTCCGCGCCCTCGGCGTGCCTCTCGTCCGCGGGCGCCTGTTCACCGCGGCCGACGTCGACGGTGCGCCGTTTGTCGTCGTCATCAACGACGTGATGGCGCGGCAGGTCTTCCCGGGGGAGGACCCGGTCGGGCGGCGATTGCAGCTCGGCGATTTCGATCCGCGCGCGCCTTGGGGCACCATTGTCGGCGTCGTCGGCGACGTCAAGTACAGCGGTCTCGACCAGGCGCCGCGTCCGACGATGTACACGCCCTACGCGCAGGACTCGTGGTGGCCGGCGATGTACCTCGTGGTGCGTTCGCGCCTCGAGCCCGCGGCGCTGGCCCGCGCCGTCCGCGCCGAGGTCGCGGCCCTCGACACCGAGGTGCCGGTGGCGCGGGTCCATACCATGCGCGAGCTCCTCGGCGAGTCGGTGGACGCGCCGCGCTTCCGGACCACGCTGCTCGGGTTGTTCGCGGCGGCGGCGCTCGTCCTGGCGGTGGTCGGCATCTACGGCATCCTGAGCTACACGGTCGGTCAGCGGACCCAGGAGATCGGCATCCGCATGGCCATGGGGGCGCGCGGCCGGGACGTGCTCGCGCTCGTGCTGCGGCAGGGGATGGCGCTCGCCGGTCTGGGGATCGGTCTCGGGCTCGCCGGGGCGTTCGCCGTCAGCCGCGCCCTGGCGGGCCTGCTCTACGGCGTCCGCCCGGGCGATCCGGCGACGCTCGCCGCCGTCGGGCTGCTCATGGGGGTGGTGGCGCTCGTCGCCTGCGCGCTCCCGGCGCGCCGGGCCGCCCGCGTCGATCCGATGGTGGCGTTGCGGAGCGAGTAGAGCCGCGCGGAGGTCGTCATGTGGGACGGGATCGCACAGGACATCCGGCAAGGACTGCGGGTGCTGCGGCACCGGCCGGGATTCACCGCCGTCGCGGCGCTGACGCTGGCGCTCGGCATCGGCGCCACGACGACGATGTTCAGCGTGGTGCACGCGGTGCTGATGCGGCCGCTGCCTTTCCCGGAGCCGGAACGCCTGGTCCTGTTCCGCGACCTGCAGCCGGGTGGCACGGCCACGCCCATGTCGTACCCCGAGTACGTCGACTGGCGCGCCCGCCGCGAGATCTTCGCCGACGTGGGGGTCTGGTTCCGATCCGCCTTCGTCATGGGCGGCGAGCCGGCGGAGAACGTCTGGGCGATGCGGGTCTCGGCGAATCTGTTGCCGATGCTCGGTGTCGAGCCGGCGCTCGGGCGCGGCTTCACGGCCGAGGAGGAGCGCCGGGGGGCCGGCCTGGTTGCCCTGATCAGCGACGCGCTGTGGCGCAGGCGCTTCGGCGCCGACGGCGGAGTCCTCGGGACGACCGTGATCCTCAGCGGCACGCCGTTCACGATCGTCGGCGTCCTGCCGCCCGGATTCGACACCATCCTGCCCTGGGACCGCGAAGCCGGATCGGGACGCGACGTATTCGTGCCGCTCCTGCTGGACGACGAGAGCGCTCCGCGCGGGCTGCACTTCATCGATGCGATTGCGCGTCTCGCGCCGGGTGTCGACCTCGCCGCCGCCGCGCGGCAGGCGGACGCCTTCGCCGCGGGGCTGCGCCGCGACGGGGTGTCGGATCACGGCGCCCGTCTCCTGCCGCTCAAGGCGCAGGTGGTCGGGGCGGTGCGGCCTGCGCTGCTGGTGCTGCTGGGGGCGGTCGGGCTGGTGCTCCTGATCGCCTGCGCCAATGTCGCCAATCTGCTGCTGGTCCGGGGGGTGTCGCGCCGCCGGGAGTTCGCCATCCGGATGGCGCTCGGGGCCGGGCGGCCGCGTCTCCTGCGCCAGCTCGTGGTCGAGTGCCTTCTTCTCGCCGCGGTCGGAGGCGGATTGGGGTTGCTGCTCGCCGCTTGGGGGATCGACCTTCTCGCGGCGGCGCGCGTCGAGTGGCTGCCGCGCGCCGAGGAGATCCGCGTCGACCCCGTGGTGCTGGGGTTCACCGCTTTCGCCACGATCCTGACCGGTCTCCTGTTTGGTCTCGTCCCCGCGTTCCGCGCCTCGGGGATAGGCCTGGTGCCGGCGCTCAAAGGGGACGGCGGGCGGGGTGTCGGCGGCGATCGACTTCGCCATGTCATGGTCGTGAGTGAACTGGCGCTGTCGCTCGTCCTCCTCGCCGGGGCGGGACTGCTGCTGCGGTCGTTCGCGCTCCTGCGCGCGACCGACCTCGGCTTCGATCCGCAACGGACCCTGACGTTCGAAATCTACGGGCGGTCGAAGGATCACGGCGAGCCGGGGCAGCAGAAGCGCCTGTTCGGGCGCATCCTCGACGACCTCGCGACGCTCCCGGGGATTGATGGGGTCGCGGCGGTAAATCACCCGCCGATCGGCGGCGGCAGCACGAACGGCGGCTTCACCCTCGAGGGGACGACCTGGCCCGCCGGCGGCGAGCCGATGGTCGAGAAGCAGATCGTCAGCCCGGACTACTTCCGGGTCATGCGCGTGCCGCTGATCAAGGGGCGCTTCTTCACGGCCGCGGACACCGCCGACCGGCCGCCGGTCGCGATTGTCAACCAGGCCTTCGCCGACCGGTTCCTGGCGGGCGGCGACCCGATCGGCCGGCGGATCGGCTTCAACTGGGGGATCGAGGGGTGGCAGGAGATCGTCGGCGTCGTCGGCGACATCCGCCAGCTCGGTGTCGACCAGCCGGCGCCGCCGGCGATGTACGTGACCTTTCCCCAACGTCCGATCGACGCGATGACGATCGTCATCCGCTCGGCGACGCCGCCCGCGACGCTCCTGGCCGCGGCCCGGGAACGGTTGCGCGCCATCGACCCGGAGCTGCCACCCCTCAACGTGCGGTCGCTCGAGGAGATGGTCGGCGCGTCGTTGACGCCGCGGCGGCTTCCGATGCTCCTCCTCGGAGGAATGGCGTTGCTGGCCCTCCTCCTCGCGACACTCGGCATCTATGGCGTGACCAGCTACGCCGTGGCGCAGCGCACCCCGGAGTTCGGCGTGCGCGTGGCGCTTGGCGCCCGGCGGCGCGACGTCATGGCGATGGTGCTCGGCGACGGGATGCGTCTCGTCGCCGCCGGCACCGGGCTCGGCCTCGTCGGGGCGGTGGCGCTGACCCGCCTGTTGCGCGCGCTGCTGTTCGGTGTCGGGGCATCCGATCCGCCGACACTCGCCGCGGCGGCGGCCTTCCTCGGGGTGGCGGCGCTGGTCGCCTGCCTCATCCCGGCCCGCCGCGCCACCCGCGTCGATCCGATAATCGCGCTCAGGAGCGAGTAGGACGGCGGACGACCGCCAGCGCCACCCCGCCGAGGATGAGCACCCCCGCGATCAAGAGGCGTGCCGTCGGCCGCTCCCGGAGGAGGATAACCCCGCCGGCGGCCGCGAGCGCCGGGACGGCGAGCTGGACGATGCCGGCCGTGGTCGCAGTCAGGTGGCGGAGCGCGGCATGCCAGAGGACGTACCCGATCCCCGAGGTCACGGCGCCCGAGATCGCCGCGAGCAGGACCCCCTTGGTGCTGGCGTGAACGGCGGTCGTCGCGAGCCGCGCCGCCGCGACGAGGATGAGCGCCAGGGGAGCGGCGCGCAGGAAGTTGCCGGCGGTGACCGCGAACGGATGCGGCCGGCCGCGCCCGGCCAGCGAATACAGACCCCAGGCGGCACCGGCGACGCCCATCAGCAGCGCCCCCGCGAGCCGGCCGCCGGGCGCGCCGACGGCCGCGAACCCGGGCGCCGCGAGCCAGGCCAGGCCGGCCAGCGCGACGAGGAGCCCGAGCCACTGCTGCGGACCGGGGCGCTCGCCCTGGATCAGACCGGCGCCGATCATGGTCGCCTGCACCGCGCCGAACAGCAGGAACGCACCCACCCCCGTATCCAGCGACACGTAGGCGAGCGAGAAGGCGATCGCGTAGACGAACAGCGCGACGCCGGCCGGCCAGGAGCCGGCGCGCGTTCCCGGTGGCTCGAGGGCGCGCGCGAGTGGCCAGAGCACGGCGGCGCCGCTGAGCAGGCGCACCGCGGTGAACATCAGCGGATCGATGTCGCCGGAGCGCAGGGCGAACCGGCACAACCAGGAGTTCGCCGCGAAGGCCAGGAGGGCGGCCGTCGTGAATGCTGTCGCGCGACCGGCGGGCACCGCCGCGGCTATCCCGGCGTGGCGCCGGTCGCGCCGCGCTCGAAGGGCAGGACAAGACATCGCCCGAGCGTCAGGCGCGCGCCGGGCTCAATGTCGGCGAGGCCGGTCACGACCGGTGCTGAGGAATCGCCGCCGCCCCAAGTCCCGAGGAGCCGATCCCAGAGGCTCAGGACGGTGCCGAAGTTCCCGGAGCGCTCCTCCGACCGCGTCGAATGGTGCCGGCGATGGGCGGCCGGGATCACGATGACCCGGGCGAGCCGCGGCTCCCAGGCCGCCGGCAGGCGGATGCTGCCGTGGATGAACAGGTTGAACAGGCCGAACACCACCTCGAACAGAAGAACGCCCGGGAGCGTCGCGCCGAGGGCGACGACGACGGCGATCTTCGCCGGCAGCGACAGCAGCAGCTCGCCGGCATGGAAGCGCACGGCGGTGGTGAGATCGAAATCGACATCCGAGTGGTGCACGCGGTGGAAGCGCCACAGCCAGCCGAGCCGGTGGTTGGCGCGGTGCCAGAGCCAGAGCGTGAGATCGAGCCCGACGAAGGTCAGGCCGGCGGCGAGCCAGGGCGGCGCCGCCGCGGCGCGCAGCAGGCCCCATCCGCGGCTCTCCGCGAAGCGCGCGGCGGTGCACACACAGGCGCCGCAGACCAGGGCGAGGATGGCGGTGTTGAGAATCGCCAGCGGCAGGTTCTGCCGCCAGCTCGCGGTGGCGAGGCGGCCCGGCCGCCGGTACGGCAGCAGGAGCTGCAGCGTGAACACGAGTGCGAACGAGCCGGCGAACCCCGCCGATCGGATCAGCTGGAACAGCGACTCGTCCACGTCACCCCGCCCCCGGTGCCGTCCCGCACGGCGGCCGATCGTATCACCCGGCCGCGCTGCGCTGCGCGCGCCGGGGGCTATAATCCGCCCCGATCGATGAACCGCGCCGGAGTCCCATGCCCACACCCGTGACCGTTCCCGACAACGCCGCCCGCGTCCTGGTCGCCGACGATCAGGCCGACGTCCTCGAGGCGCTGCGCCTGCTGCTCAAGGGCGAGGGCTGCATCGTCGAGACGGCGCGCTCGCCGGCCGGTGTCGTGCAGGCGCTGCAGTCGGGCACCTTCGATGTCCTGCTGATCGATCTCAACTACGCCCGCGACACGACCTCGGGGCGCGAGGGCCTTGACCTGCTGGCGCAGGCGCGCGCGATCGACCCGGGTCTGCCGATCGTCGTCATGACGGCGTGGGGCAGCGTCGAGCTCGCGGTCGAGGCGATGCGCCGCGGGGCGCGCGACTTCGTGCAGAAGCCGTGGGAGAACGAGCGCCTGCTCGCCATCCTGCGCACGCAGATCGAGCTGGCGCGGGCGCTGCGCCGGTCGCAGCGGCTCGAAGCCGAGAACCTGGCGCTGCGGGGCGGCGAGCCGCCGGACGATCTGGTCGCCGCGTCGCCGGCGATGCAGCCGGTGACCCAGATGATCGTCCGCGTCGGCCCGTCGGACGCCAACGTCCTGGTGACCGGCGAGAACGGCACCGGCAAGAGCCTGGTCGCGCGCGCCCTTCACGCCGCCTCGGGACGCGCCGCGCGCGCCCTCGTGACCGTGAATGCCGGCGGCCTGTCCGCGGGGGTGTTCGAGAGCGAGCTGTTCGGCCACGTCAAGGGGGCCTTCACCGACGCGCGCGCCGATCGCGTCGGCCGCTTCGAGATGGCCGACGGCGGCACTCTCTTCCTCGACGAGATCGCCAACATCGCGCCGGCCATGCAGGCCAAGCTGCTGCGCGTGCTCGAGACCGGCGAGTTCGAGCCGGTCGGGTCGTCACGCACCCGGCGGGTGCGGGCGCGCGTGCTCTCGGCCACCAACGCCGACATCCAGTCCGAGATCGCCGCCGGCCGCTTCAGGCAGGACCTGCTCTTCCGCCTCAACACCGTCGAGATCCACCTGCCGCCGCTGCGCCAGCGGCGCGAGGACATCCCGCTCCTGGCGCGTCTCTTCCTGACGCGGCACGCGCGCCGCTACCGCAAGACGGTGGAGGGCTTCGACGACCAGGCGGTGCGCGCCCTGCTCGCGCACGCCTGGCCCGGCAATGTGCGCGAGCTCGACCACGCCATCGAGCGCGCCGTCCTGATGGGCGACGGTCCCCGGATAGGCGCCGCCGACCTGGCGCTGCGGTTGGCCGGCGACGGCCGTGCCGCGCTCGAGGAGATGAGTCTCGAGGAGGTCGAGGGGCATCTCATCGGGAAGGCGCTGGCGCGGCACGGCGGCAACGTCAGCCTGGCGGCAGCCGCCCTCGGCCTGAGCCGCAGCGCCCTCTATCGCCGGCTGCAGCGCCACGGCCTGTGAGCGGCGGCCGGCGGCTCGCCCACGACCAGCGGGTGGCGCTCCTGGCGGTCGCCGCCGGCTTGCCCGGGAGCGGTGTCGCGCTCCTCCTGCTGTGGTTCGGCGACTACCAGTTCAAGACCCAGATCACCCTGAGTCTTCTGGTCGTCGGGTTGTGGCTGGGCCTGGCGCTGTCGGTGCGCGAGAGGGTGCTGCGGCCGCTGCAGAGCGTGGCTAACTTGTTGTCGGCGCTGCGCGAGGGCGACTTCTCGCTGCGCGGGCGCGGCCGCGGCCCCGAGGATCCGATCGAGGAGGTGATGCGCGAGATCAACGCCCTCGCCGACACCCTGCGCGAGCAGCGCCTGGGGGCCCTCGAGGCGCTGGCCCTGATGCGCAAGGTGATGGAGGAGATCGACGTCGGCGTCTTCGCCTTCGACGGCGGCCGCCGGCTGCGTCTGGTGAACCGGGCCGGCGAGCGGCTCCTCGGGCGGCCGGCCGAGCAGCTCTTGGCGCGCGATGCCGCCGAGGTCGGTCTCGAATCGTGCCTCGACCTCGTCGCCCCGCACATCCTCGACCTGGCGTTTGCCGGCGGTGTCGGGCGCTTCGAGGTCCACGCCGGCACCTTCCGCCAGGGGGGCGAGCCGCACCGCCTGCTGGTGCTGTCGGACGTCAGCCGCGCGCTGCGCGACGAGGAGCGCCAGGCTTGGCAGCGCCTCATCCGCGTCGTCGGGCACGAGCTCAACAACTCGCTGGCGCCGATCCGGTCGATCGCCGGGAGCCTGTCGAGCCTCCTCGGCCGCGAGCCGCTGCCGGCCGACTGGCGCGACGACATGCGCGGCGGCCTGTCGGTGATCGCCGGGCGCGCCGAGGCGCTCGGCCGATTCATGGATGCCTACGCGCGGCTGGCGCGCCTGCCACCACCGACGTTGGCGGCAGTCGAGGTCGGGCCGCTGGTGCGCCGGGTCGCCGGGCTCGAGACCCGCATCGCCGTCGAGGTCCATCCGGGCCCCGAGGCCGTCGTCCAGGCCGACGCCGATCAGCTCGAGCAGCTCCTGATCAATCTGATGCGCAACGCGGTCGAGGCGGCGCAGGAGACCGGCGGGGGAGTCGCGGTCGGCTGGCGGCGGGTCGGCGGCGTCGTCCCCCGGGTCGAGATCCTCGTCGAGGACGGCGGCCCCGGCCTGCCGGCAAGCGCCAACCTGTTCGTGCCGTTCTTCACCACCAAACCGCACGGCACCGGCATCGGCCTGGTGCTCTGCCGGCAGATCGCCGAGGGGCACGGCGGGCGCCTGGCGCTCGAGAACCGGCATGACGCGCCGGGCTGCCTGGCGCGGCTGCAACTGCCGGCGGCGGGGCGATAGGGAGGAACGCGGCCGTCGCGCGCACACACCACCACGCGCATCGGCTACGCCCGGAAGCGGCGCCGATTTCTACTTGACAGCCGGGCGGTACCGTAGCATGAGGACACCACAGCCTGTCTGTGACCTCGGTCACGGTGACGTCGGTCACAATCAACACATCCAAGGTCTTCGCTCAGGGGGGTATCGATGCGGCGCATTCTTCCCGGTCTGTTGATGTTCGCTGTCGTGCTGGCCGGGGCGCTCGGTGACGCCGAAGCCAACTTCCATCTCATGATCATCGAGGAGGTCTATCCCGGCTCGCATCTGCACCCGGACGCCCAGTATGTCGTCCTGCGCACGACCGCCGCGGGGCAGAACGTCCTGACCGGACACAACATCCGCACCTACGACGCCGCCGGCGTCCCGTTGGCTGACTTCGGCGTCTTCAACCGCAACCCGACGAACATCGCCAGCGGCGCGCGCTACATCATGGCGACGCCGGCGGCGGTGACGCTGTTCCAGTTCACGGCGACGACGGTGGTCACCGGCACCCTGCCGTTCCCGGTCGGCCGCATCTGCTTCGACGAGTTCCTGGGCACCCTCATCGACTGCGTCGCCTACGGCGCCTTCACCGGCGCCAACACCAACTACGGCACGCCGGCCCCGGCCCTGCAACGCCAGAAGGCGCTCAAGCGGATCCGGACGGCCACACCCCGGAACAACGCCACCGACTACGCAATCGGTGCCCCCGGACCGATCGACGAGACCAACCTCGCGCGTCCCGATGGCGATGGCGACGGCATCCCCAACATCACAGACTGTGCGGCTGCCGATGCCGGGGCCTACCTGCCGCCGCTCGAGGTTGCAAATCTCGCAGTCGGCCGGGTTGCGGACGGGCTGGGCGGATTCACCACCAGCCTCACCTGGGACAGCCAGGCGCTCCTCGTCGGTCCGTCGACGGTCTACGACGTCGTCTTCCAGGATCTGGCGGGGTCGGCGACGCCGCCGCCTTACACGACCGCCGTCTGCCTGGCGCCGAGTCTCGCCCTCCCCGCCACGACCGATCCGTCCGTCGATCCTTCCGGCGGTGCGGCGCGGATCTACCTGGCGCGCGCCGGCAACGTCTGCGGCGACGGGACGTACGGGGTCTTCAACCCGGGTTCAGCGCCGGCGCCGCCGCCCGATCCCCGCCAGACCCTCGACGCCCCCGCCACGACCCCCTGTCCCTGAGCGACCGCGCCGACTGACCCGTGCGGCGCGGCGTCCGCCGGGACGGTGGCGCCCGACGGACGCCATTGACAGATCCGCCCACGGGTGTGATCGTAACCGGCCGCCGGTCGATCCGGCTCGAGGCCCGTGACCAACCTGCGATGAAGCCGGTCTACAGTTTCGAGGACTTCACGATCTCACCGGGGCGCCGGACGATGCTCAGAGCCGGCCGCGAGATACCGCTCATCCCGCGCTACTTCGATCTCCTGCTGCTGCTGATCGAGCAGCGTCATCGATCGGTTCAGCGCGGCGAGATCCTCGATACCGTCTGGCGTGACGTCGTGGTCTCGGACGGCGCGCTCAGCCAGGCGGTGCGAACCCTGCGCCGGGCGCTCGGCGACACGGCGCGCGAGCCGCGTTTCATCCGCACGGTGTCGCGGCACGGCTACCGCTTCGTGCACGAGGGAGTGGTCGAGGGGCACGTGGCGGCGCCGGCGACGGTCTCCGCCGCGCCGGGTCCAAACGCGACCGCGTCGCCCGGCGCGCCGCCCGACGGTGATCCAATCGACGCGGCGCTGCGTCTGCTCCTCGAGGGCAACCCGGCCGACGGGACGCGGCCGACCGACGACGCCCGCCTCGAGGCGGCGGGGTCGCTGCACCTGCTCGGCACCGACGCGGCCCTCGCGCGCCTCGATCGGCAGCCCGGTCACGAGCGGGCGCGCGCCCTCCTGCGCGAGGCGCGCTGGGATGTCGCCGGCGCCGGGCCGGTGCCGCTCCTCGGCCAGCCGGGATGGATGCGATCATTCGCCGTCCTCGTGGCGCTGCGGTTGCGCCGGGCGGCGCGGATCGCCGCGGCGCGGCTGGGAAGCGCGGCCGCGGGCGGGGCGACGGCCGGCGCGATCGCCGGGTTCGTCGGTGGTGTGCTGCTCCAGAACGGCCCCGGGGCCGGAGCCCCGGCCGGGCTGCCGGCGACACTCGCCCTGCTTGGCATCGCCGCCGGCGGCATCGGCGCGCTTGGTGTCGGCGCCGGCCTGGTGTTCGCGGAGGCGGTGGCCCGGTCGATGCGCGGTGCGGCGCTCACGTTGTGCGGGGCGCTGGCGGGTGGGGTGACCGGGGCGTTCCTGCACCTGGCGATCCGCGGCATCCTCGCCGGCATGTTCGGTCAGGATGCGCCGGCGATCGGCGGCGGGGTCGAAGGACTCGCCATCGGCGCGGCGGCCGGGCTCGGCTACGCCCTGTCGACCCCGCGCCCGCACGGCGGGGGGATGGCGACACCGCGTCGTCTGGCGCGGGTCACGGCGGCACTGGTCACGGGTCTGCTGTGCGCCGCCGCCGGCGCCATCCTCTGCCGGCTGGGTGGCAACCTGGCCGGCACCAGTCTCAACGTGCTGGCGCACGCCTTCAGCGGCTCGCGCGTCGGTCTCGCGCCGCTGGCGCGCATGCTGGGCGAGGCCGACGCCGGGCCGCTGACCCGCACGGTCTCCGGCGGGCTCGAAGGATTCTTCTTCGGCGCCGGCCTGGTCAGCGGCCTCACCCGCCGCCCCCGTTAGCGCTCCTCACGCCGATATCACCGACTGCTCATCCCGCGCTCAGGACTCGGCGCCCGACTGACGGCATCCTCCTTCGCGCGCGCATCCCGCGCGCGATCGGCGGTCCCGCGCGGCCGCCGACCCAACCGAAGAGGAGGCCGCTCCATGACCGTCGCACGCCTGTTCGCCATCGCCCTCATCATCGTCTGCACGGGCGTCGCCTGGTTCATCCTCGGCGCCTCGGTCGCCTTCCGCACCGGCGAATCGGACAGCCGGCTGGCCCGCGACGTGGAGCGCCTCTGGGGCGGCCGCCACAACCAGGTCGCGCCGCAGGCGTGGTTCGAGCGGCCGCGCGTGGTGGTCGAGGAGGCCCGCAAGGACGGAGGGGACCGCGCCGGCGGGAGCAACGTGCCCCCCGCGGGCGCGAAGACCATCGTCGACAAGGTCGCGGTCCCGCTCGTCGCCAGCCGTATCGACGTGGCTCTGGCGCTCGACCAGAGGCGCAAGGGGTTGCTCTGGTACGACACCTACGGCGTGACCTTCGCGGGGGTTTACCGGCTGCGCAACACCGACCCGGCGGCGCAATCGGTCTTCGTGCACTTCGGCTTCCCCAGCGGCGAGGCGCTCTACGACGCCTTCGCCCTGCGGCTGGACGGGGTCGACCAGGGGGAGGTCGGCGACATCTCGCAGGGGATCACCATCCGCGTCGCGCTGCCCGCGGGCGGCGAGGTGGCGCTCGAGGCGTCGTACCGTTCGCGCGGACTTGGGGAGTGGACCTACTCGTTCGCGCCCGAGGGGATTTCGCAGGTGCGCGACTTCGCGATGAACGTGACGACCGACTGCGACGGCATCGATTTCCCCGCCGGGTCGATCTCACCGGGCGCCCGGACGCGCGCCGGCGAGGGCTGGAGGCTGGCCTGGACCTTCGAGAACCTGGTCACGGGGCAGAGGATCGGAGTCGATCTCCCGAACCGGCTCAACCCCGGCCCGGTGGCGTCGCGCATCATCTTCTTCGCGCCGGTGTCGCTGCTGTTCTTCGTCACCGTGCTCGTGGTCCTGGGGATCCTGGGGGGCCGCAGCCTGCACCCGATGCACTTTTTCTTCCTGTCGGCGGCCTTCTTCGCGTTCCATCTGCTGCTCGCATACCTGGTCGACCATCTCGACATCCACCTGGCGTTCGCGATCGCGGCAGTCGTGAGCGTGGCGCTGGTGGTCAGCTACCTGGCCCGGGTCACCGGCCTGGAGTTCGCCCTCATGCGGGCGGGGCCGGCCCAGGTGGTCTACCTGGTCCTGTTCTCGTACGTCTTCTTTTTCGAGGGATACGTCGGGCTGACGGTGACGATCGGCTCGGTGCTGACGCTCTTCGTGCTGATGCAGGCCACGGCGAAGGTCGACTGGGCGGAGGTTTTTGCTGCCGCCCGGGCCGACGGGGGCAGTGGTGAACTGCCAGGGCCGTCAGGCCCGCGCTAGAGGAGAGCCGCTCAGCGCTGTTCGCCCGGCCGGGTGGCGGGGCGGGTCACGATCAACAGCGCCGGCAGCGTCGTCAGCGCCGTCAAGAGGCAGGTCAGCGAGCCGATGGCGCACACCTTCCCCATCGACGCCAGCCCGGGATAGTTCGACAGGCCGATCGTCCCGAAGCCGGCGACGTTGGTCAGCGCCGCCATCACCACCGCCTTGCCGGTCTCGAGGAGACCGTCCGGGTTGGTCAGCCCCTCCTGCGCGATGCGGTGGATGATGTGGATCCCGTAGTCGATGCCGACGCCGAGGATCATCGTGGTCACGAAGGCGTTGACGAAGTTCATCTTGATGCCGAGCAGCTGCATCGCCGCCAGCATCCAGATGACGCCCAGGAACACCTGGGTGTTGGCGAGGAGCGTCAGGCGGACGCTCCTGAAATCGAGCCAGAGCAGCAGGGTCACCAGGGCGATGCCGAGCATGACGGCGCGCCAGGCGTCGCGCTTGAAGAGGCGGCGCAGCTCGGCGCTGACGATGTTGGCGCCGGTGATCTCGATGCCCTCGCGGGTGCCGGCGAACGCCGCGACCAGGGCCGGCGGGGCGCGGCGCTTGGCGTCGGGGGCCGACGGGAAGATGTAGGTGACCGAGGTCCACGAGCCGTCGTCGTCCGGATGCACGTAGCGGCGCACGAAGCGGTCAAGCCCGGCGGACTCGAGGTCGGCGAGGGTGACCGGGCGCCCGGGGCCGAGGGTCGCCGGCAGGGAGGCGATGTAGTCGTCGAAGACCCCGTCGCGGAACCCCTGCTCGCGCAGCGCCGCGCGGAAGGTTTCGCCGATCCGGTCGACGTCGAAGGCGTCGCCGGCGCGCGCGCGCATCCTGGCGATGACCTCCTGCTGGTCCTGGGGCGGCGGCAGGTAGGTGAAGATCGACTCGTATCCGAGCAGCGTGCCGTCCTTGACGAAACCGTCGAGGATGCGGTTGGCCTCGCGGTTGCGCGTCATCATGGTGTCGACATCGGGGCCGCGCGCCACCACCATCATCGGGTTGAACGACGCCCCGAACTCGCGGCCGATGCGCTCCTGCATCAGGATGCCGCGGTTCTTCGCCGAGCGCAGCTCCTGCACGCTGTCGGTGAATTCGACATTCCAGGCCTGGCGGGCGGCGAACGCGGTGACCAGCAGCGACACCACCAGGACCGGCGCGGGATGGCGCGCGCTCCAGGTCATCAGGCGCTCGAATCCGAACGAGTGCAGGTAGAGTTTTTCGGTGACGTCCCGGTGGCGCGGGCGGCCGTCGTTCCAGGCGATCATCGCCGGCAGCAGGAACAGGATCGCCACCATGCACAGCAGGATCCCCGAACCGACGAGGAAGCCGAAGTCGCGCAGCCCCCGGTACTCGGTGACGCACATGGCGTAGAAGGTGCCGGCCGAGGTGATGGCGCCGGTGAAGACGCCGAATGCCGACGACCCCATCATCTTCTGCAGCGCCGTGTCGAGTGGCAGCCCGCGCTGGCGCTCCTCGATGTAGCGGCCGTACATGACGATGGTGAAGTCGGTGCCGAGACCCATCAGCATGGCGGTGAACCCGGTGGTCGCCGAGTTCAGGCTGCGCAGGAAGATCCAGGCGACCGCGAGCGTGAGCATCTGCCCGACAACGAGCGGCACCGCCGAGTAGAGGATGGCGGCGAAGCGCCGGTAGCAGAAGTAGTAGAGCAGGACGATGACCAGGAACGACAGGATGCCGTTCCACTTCATGTCCTGCATGATCAGCTTGCTGTCCTCGAGCCCGATGATGTAGCCGCCGCCCAGCTCGACTTGAGGGACCCGCGCAGACTCCGCGCGCATTTCCTCCTGGAAGTCCCTGGCGGCGGCGGCGACCGCGGTGCCGACCTCGGCCACCAGGGTCTTCGAGAAGGTGATGTCCTGGTTCGGTCGCACCGGCTTGGCGATCACCAGCAGTGAGCGCCCGTCCTTCGACAGGAAGTAGCCGCCGCTCATGTCGACGGTGATCGGACCGCGGTTGCGGACCACCGCCTCGAACAGGAGCGGGGTGATCTGGAACGGGTCCTGCTCGAGGAGCCGCTTGGCGATCACCGACGCCGGGCCGGTCAGCTGCCGGGCATTCTCGGCGACCCGGGCGCGGATGGCGTCGTCGCGGAAGCGCTCCGCCAGCGCGTCCACCTGGTCGGGCGGCAGGAAGAGCACCTGGTTGCGGCGCAGGAAGTCGAAGAACGGCCCGCTGGTGTCGAGCCGGTGCTCGACGTAGCGGATCGACGGCAGCGCCTGCAGCCGCGCGGCCAGGAGATCGGCATATCCCTGCAGGTCCTCGAGCGCCTGGCCGTCGTCCTCTTCGGCGGCGTCGGTCGCCGCGCCGCCCCCGGCCGCCGCCTCCGGCATCTCGACCAGGAGCAGCAGGTAGTCGAGGCTGCCGAAATCGACGAGCGCCTCCTTGAAGGTGTTGACCACCCGGTTGTTCTTGGGGACGAGGTTGAGGACGTCGCCGTCGAGCCGCAGCCGCCGCCCGATCGCCAACGATCCGAGAACCGCGAGGAGGGTGATCAGGAAAACCAGCCGGTACCGGCGGCGTGCGAACTCTTCGATACGAAGGAAGAGCCCCTGCTTCACCCCTTTCATCCGATCTCCCGGCGGCCCTCGAGCGACTTGCCGACGGTGACCTCGTCGGCGTACTCGAGCTCGCTGCCGACCGGCAGGCCGAGCGCGATGCGGGTGACACGAAGCCCGAGCGGCTTGAGCAGGCGCGCCAGATAGACGGCGGTCGACTCGCCCTCGACATTCGGGTTGGTCGCGAGGATGACCTCCTTCACCGTGCCGTCCTCGAGCCGCGTCAGAAGCTGCGGGATCTTGAGATCATCGGGACCGATCCCCTTCAGCGGCGACAGTGACCCGTGCAGGATGTGGTACAGGCCGCGGAACCCGCCCGAGCGCTCGATGGCCGCCAGGTTGTTCGGCTCCTCGACGACGCAGATGACGGTGCGGTCGCGTCCCGCGTCGGCGCACACCAGGCAGGGATCGGTGTCGGTGATGTTGAAGCAGATGCCGCACAGGCGGATCTGCTCCTTGATCTCGACGATGGCGGTGGCCAGGGCGCGCGCGTCGGCGTCGCTGTTGCGCAGGATGTGGAAGGCCATGCGCTGCGCCGACTTCTGCCCGACGCCGGGGAGCTTGCGCAGCCGCTCGATCAGCCGTTCGAGGGGGGCGGCAAACGCCATGGCGTCAGAAGCCGGGGAGACGGAGGCCGCTCATCTTCTCGGCCAGCGCCTCCTCGACCTTGCGGTTGGCCTCGTTGAGGGCGGCGAGCACGAGGTCCTCGAGCATCTCGGTGTCCTTCGCCTCGACCGCCTCGGGGCTGATCTTCACCGCGGTGACCTGGTGGTTGCCGGTCATGGCGATGGTCACCATCCCGCCGCCGGAGGTCCCCTCGACCTTGAGCTCGGCGACCTCGCGCTGCAGCTTTTCCTGCATCTTCTGGGCCTGCTTCATCATGAGCCGCATATCCATCGCGGGTTTCCTCCCTGGGGCGCCGCCGGGACGGGCGGATCAGATCGGTTCGATGTCGATGATCTCGCCCCCGAAGAGATCGAGGAGCGAGCGGACATCCGGCTCCTGCTGCGCCTGGTCGAGCAGGGCGCGGCGCGCCGGGTCGTCGGTGCGCAGGGTGGCGCCGCGCCCGGTCTGGCCCGGGGCGACGACGAGGGTCGGGCGCGGGCCTGCGGGCATGCCGCCGCCGCGTGCCGGTTTCGGGCGCGTCGTCCCCATGCCGGGCGCCGGCGGAACCGCGCCGGGGCCGGCGGTCTCGACGACGAGCGTCAGCTCACGCCCGGCGACCTCGCGGGCGATACGGGCGAGGTGGCCGGCCACTTCGCGACTCTTGACCTTCTCGCGGAAAAAAGCCTGCGGCTCGCCGAACTGGATCAGGAGGCTGCCGTCCTGCACCTGGATGCTCATCGCCTGGTCGAGCATGGCGCCGATCGCCGAGCGCTCCCGGTGGACGCGCTCCAGGATGGCCTCAACGAGGGCCGGCGGATCGATCGGGGCGTCCGAGCCGTCCACCGGCGGCGCCGCCGCCGTGGCGGGCTCGGCCGACGATACGGGCTCAGCCGGTGGCTCGGCGGCGGGCCGGGCGGAAACCGGCGCCGGCTTCTGCCCCGGCTTCGGCGGCGCGCTCGCGGCGATCGCCGCCCGGAAGGCGCTGATCGGCGCCGTCATGTCGTCCCCGGGCGCCGCGGCGGCCGGGGGCGCGGCGGCGGGCGACGGCGTGGCGGCGGGTTGCGGCGCGGCGGCGGAATGCTGCACGACGGGGGCCGGGGGCGCCGCGGCCGCCGTGGCGCCCGGCGCCGTCGTCGTGGCCAGGCCGGGGCCGGGTCGCGGCCGCGGCGGCGCGCCGGCGGCGGGGCCGCTCGTGGCCGACGGGGCCGGCCCGCCGGTCCGCTCGAGCCGGGCCAGCAGATCTTCGATCGGTTCCAGGTCGGCGAGCCGGGCCAGCTTGATCCCGAGCGCCTCGAGCAGGAAGCGCGCGTGCGTCGAGTTCTTGATGCGGAATTCCTCCCGCGTCATCAGCTCGAGGATGCGCAGCAGCTCGTCCTCGGTGAAGACGCCCGCGCCCGCCACGAGCGCGGCGACCTCCTCGGCCGAGCCGGCCAGGTAGCGCTCCGGATCGGGAACCGTGCGCGCCAGAAGCAGATCACGGGCGTGCGCCATCAGGTCCTCGAGGAACTCGACCGGCTGGTATCCCTTCTCGAACACGGTGTCGACGATGCCGACCAGGCGGCCGCAGTCGCGCCGCCGCACCGCCGCGAAGAAGTCGGTGATCAGCTCGCGGTCGACGACACCCAGGATGACGCGTGCCTTGTCGTCGGTGACGTCATTTCCGGAGAAGGCCACCACCTGGTCGAGGGCCGACAGCGCGTCGCGCAGCGATCCTTCGGCGACCCTGATGATCAGCTCGAAGACGCTCGGCTCGACCGTGATCTTCTCGCCCTCCGCCACGTGGCGCAGGTGGGCGAGCAGCTCCGCCGGCGGCACCTTGCGGAACTCGAAGTGCTGGCAGCGCGACAGGATGGTGCGCGGTATCTCGCGATACTCGGTGGTCGCAAAAATAAAGACGACGTTCGGCGGCGGCTCCTCGAGGGTCTTGAGGAGGGCGTTCCATGCCGGATCGGTCAGCATGTGGACTTCGTCGATGATGAAGACCTTGTAGCGGTCGCGCGCCGGGGTGTAGCGCACCGTTTCGCGCAGCTCGCGGATGTTGTCGATGCCGCGGTTGCTGGCGCCGTCGATCTCGAGCACGTCCATGCTGCGGCTCTGGGTGATCTCGGCGCACGACGAGCAGGCGTTGCACGGCTCGCGGGTGGGTCCGTTGGCGCAGTTGAGCGCCTTGGCCAGCAGGCGCGCCACCGTCGTCTTGCCCACGCCGCGCGGCCCCGAAAAGAGGTAGGCGTGGTGGATGCGATTCTGGTCGACGGCGTTGCGGAGGGTCGTGACAATCGGCCGCTGCCCGACCACCTCGTCGAAGGTCTGGGGGCGGTACTTGCGGGCGATGACCTGATAGCTCATAGAGAAAGCCGGTCTGAAGGCCGGTCCAAGGTCACCCGCGGCACCTGCGAGGTCCGCCTTACGGCTGCTCCCTTCCGGGCCTGACCGGGTTCGGTGGTTCGCATCGCGCGGGGCTCGGACCGGCCATCACACCGGCTTCCCTGCACGGCTGCTTTTTTGGGCTCACGCCGACCGGCCGGGATGCTAACGCAACGGGGGGAGGGTGTCAACGCGAAGGGCACGCGAAGGGCCCGCGAAGGGCGCTGCGCCCCGGGCCGCTGCTACTCCAGGCTGCCGACCTCGGCCTCGACCGCGTCGAGAATGGCGCCGGAACGGACCAGCTCCTGCATGCGGGTGTGGTCGGAGTGCAGGGGGCGATCCTCGTCGAGATGGGCGACCTGCTCGCGGATGACGCGCCGGGCGGCGCCCACGCCGCGGCCGGGGGTGAACCCGCGGAAGTCGAGCGCCTGCGCCGCCGCCATGAGCTCGATGCCGAGCACGCCGCAGGCGTTCTCCAGGATCTGCCCGTTCTTGATGGCGGTGTTCATGCCCATCGAGACGAAGTCCTCCTGGTCGGCCGCGGCCGGGATGGACGCGATGCTGGCGGGCGCCGACAGCATGCGCTGCTCGACGATGAGCGTGTCGGCGGTGTACTGGCTGAGCATCATGCCGGAGAACATGCCGGCGCCCTTGGTCAGGAAGGCAGGCAGGCCGACACTCAGGGCGGGGTTGGTCATCCTGTTGAGGCGGCGCTCCGACAGCACGCACACCATGGTGATGGCCGCGCCCGCCATGTCCATCGGCAGCGACACCGGCGTACCCTGGAAGTTGGCGCCGGTGAGGGTCAGCCTGAACTCCGGAAGGAAGATCGGGTTGTCCCCGACGCCGTTGAGCTCGATCTCCACCTGCTTTCGGGCGAAGGCGACGGCGTCGTGCGCCGCGCCGATGACCTGGGGGGACGAACGCATCGAGTAGGCGTCCTGCACCTTCTGCTTGTGCTTCCCCGAGATGAGGTCGCTCCCCTCAACGCACTTCATGATGGCGCGCGCGCTGCGGATGGCGCCCGGGAAGCCGCGCGCCTCGTGCAGCCGCGTGTCGTACGGCTTCATGTTGGCCTGCAGCGCCTCGAGGCTCATGGCGCAGGCAATCTCGGCCTGCTTGAGCCAGCGGTTCATGTCGAAGACATGCAGCGCGCTCATCGCCGTGAGCAGGTTCGAGCCGTTGATCGCCGCCAGCCCGTCGCGCGCGTGCAGGTCGGGGATCGGGATGCCGGCGCGCTCCATCGCCTGGCGGCCGGGGAGCCGCTGCCCCTCATAGAAGGCCTCCCCCTCGCCCATCAGCAGGAGAGCCATCTGCGCCATCGGGGCCAGGTCGCCGCTGGCCCCCACCGATCCCTTCTGGCACACGACCGGGGTGACGCCCCGGTTGAGCATCTCGATCAGGGTCAGGGTGATCTCCGGCCGGCAGGCCGAGTTGCCGTGGGCGTGGACATTGACCCGGCCCGCCATCGCGCCGCGCACGTACTCGATCGGCGCGGGTGCCCCGATACCGGCGGCGTGGTTGTAGATCAGGTAGCGCTGGAACTGCTTCACCTGGTCGTCGTTCAGCGCGACCTCGGAGAATTCCCCGATGCCGGTGTTGACCCCGTACATGATCTCGCGCGCGGCGAGCTTCTCTTCCAGCATGGCGCGGCAGCGCCTGATGCGCTCGAGCGCCGCCGGGTCGAGGGCGACCTTGTCGCCGTGGCGGGCGATGCGCACCAGGCTCTCGATCGTCAGGCTGCTGCCGTCCAGGGTGATGGGCATCGGTGGCTCCCGGGAGGGCATCTTACCTCCGCGGGCGGGAGGCCGTAAACGTCTCGGTCCGGCCCCGCCTGCCCGCCGCCCGCGCCGCCGTGAAGCCGGTCACCAGGCCCGTTCTCCCCGTAAATTGCAGAGCCGGATGACCTCGCGGGCGATCTCCTCGACGGCGAGGTAGGAGCCATCGATCCCGCGCCAGCCGCGCTGCTCCATCAGGCGGTTCGCGTGGATGACCTCGCGCGCGACCTCGCGCCGGTCGAGATAGGAGTCGAGCCCGCCGCGGCCGAGGTTCCGCGCCCGCGCCTCGCGCACGACCAACAGCCTGTCGACGTTGACGCGCAGCCCAACGACGCGACCCGGATCGAGCGCCAGCAGCTGGGGCGGAGGGTCGATGCCGGGGATCAGCGGCACGTTCGCGGCGCGGATCCCCAGGTAGGCGAGGTAGAAGCAGGTGGAGCTCTTCGACGCCCGGGACACCCCGACGAGAACGACGTCGGCGCGCGCCAGATCGTGCGGCCGCTGCCCGTCGTCGTGCTTCAGCGTGTAGTCGATCGCCTCCATGCGCTCGAGACGGTCGCGGTCGAGCGCATACAGCAGACCGGGGGTGGCGCCCCGCTCGCTCTTGAACTGGTCGTGCAGCGCCGTGAAGCACGGCCCGAGGATGTCCACCGTCGGAACGAGTGTCGCCCCCGACGCGCGCCGCATCGTCCGGCGGACCTCCTCCTCGACGAGCGTGTAGAAGATGACCGCCCCGGCTTTCCTGGCCTGGTGGACGATCTCGAGGACCTCTTCGGGCGTGCGCACCCCGGCCCGCCGGGTGATGCTGTAACGGCGTCGGCCGAACTGCACCGCCGCGGCCCTGAGGACCTGCGCCGCCGTGTCGCCGCGGCCGTCCGAAACGATGAAGATCCTGGGAACCCGCCGGGTTGCCATGGGGCCCCCGGGCGCGGGGCGAGCGCATAGGAAATTCAAGTTGCGATTGTAGGTCCGGTAAGGCCTATTCCGTCAACTTGGGCACGTCACGGAGTGGGTTCGGCCGATCTCGGGCGGGGGAGGACCGTCACGGACTGGGTTCGGCCGCGGGCCGTCCTTCGCCAACGCTGCCATGATCGGGCTCGCCTGCGCCACCGAGGCGCCCGAGGACGCGCCGTGGCGCGCCGCGGCGATCGCGGGCCTCGAGCCGCTCGTCCTGGAGAGCCTCGCCCTCGACAGCGTCCTGGCCGACGACCGCTCGAGCGCCTACGAGATGCTCATGGATCTCCGCCGGAGCCGGGGCGACGAGCCGGGCGCGCTGGAGATGGCGCAGGCCTGGATGCGCTTTCTCGAGGCCGAGGCCGGCAAGGCCCCGACCCCCGAGGCGCGCGCCGCCTTCGACTCGCACCGCGTCGGTGCGGCGCTGGCGCTCGGCGACCCGGCCCGGGCCGTGCCCGCGCTCCTGGCCTCCGAGCGCGACCTGCCGGGCGACTACAACCCGCCGGCCCGCCTGGCCGTCCTCTACAGGGAGATGGGGCAGTACGACGAGGCGCTTGCCGCGAGCCAGCGCGCCCTCGACCGCGCCTATGGCGCCCGCAAGCTGCGGATCTACGACACCCGCGCTTCGATCTTCACCAAGGCCGGCGACGCGGCCGCCGCGAAGCGCACGCTCGAGGAGGCGCTCCGCTTCGCGGACACCCTCCCCGCGGGACAGCGGCCGGGGCGCCTGATCGAGCAATTGCGGAAGAAGCTGGCCGAAACCGGCGCCTGATCCGGCCGGCGTGCCGCGCGGCACGATCCGCCGGGATCAGGACACCCTCAGAAGGTCCTCCGCCATCGGAAACTCGCTTCGCAGGGAGGCGATCGCGGCACGCGCCGCCATGGAATATTCTGCCTTCGGCTGAATGCGGTCGAACAACGCGGCGAATCTCTCGGCATAAGTCTGCCGGGCGGAGAGATCGTTGTCCTTCTCGGACCGCACGTAGTACTTGTGTGCCTCCCGGATCTCCTTCTGGACCGTGGACATCAACTCGAATCGCCGGATCCTGATGCCGGACTCGTCCAGATGGTAGGCGGTGATGCTCTGCGCCGCGCGCTCGTGCCGGAGAGGGTTCTTCTCCTTCGACGCGACGGGCGCCGCCTTGCCGTTGTCGTCGAACGTGAGCAGGGCCGTGTCGGCCGGGCTGACGGGATCCAGCAGGATCGGCTCTTCGTCCTCGATCGGGTCGCCCGGCTTGCGGGCGCGCTTTGCTTCGACCCAGAGGGGGAACCGATCCTGCTTGCCGCCGGCGGTCTCGTCGGACTTTCTAGCGCTGTTGCAGAAGGTGCAGGCGAACCGGTAGTTGTGCCAGTCGAAGGCCAGCCACCAGTATCCGTCGTGACCGGGCGCATCCACGACGCTGTTCTTGGGTCGGAAATGGTCCACGGCGTTGTCGGAGCGATCGTCGATCGATTCGCAGTACCAGCACTTCTCGTTCGAGATCTCGCGCAGAAGCTCCTTCAGCTCCGACCAGAGGCGGTTGAGCTTGTTGATGGCTTTGGCGCGCTCCGGGGGCGCGAGCGCCGCGATGGCGTCGAGCGCGTCCTTCGCCTGCTGGTTGCGGTCCGCGGGCAGGCGTTTGCGTACCGCGTCGAGATTGATGGGCCTCATGCCTGCCGTCCCGACGGGCCTGCCAGCTTTTCCAGGATCTCCCGCGCGAACAGCCGCTGCCGCTCCTGCTCTTCCTGGTTGAGGCTCCGCATCTCGCCGAATTCCTCCTGGTGCCGCCGGGTCATCTCCTGGACGAAGAGGGGATACAGCGGGTCGGTGCTGATCGAGGCGACGTCGACCCTTTTCAGGCGCTCCGTCAGATCGGCCAGCTCCTGGCGCTCCCCCGCGGTCAGCTCCCGCTGGACGCTCAGCTCGCGCTTGCGCAGAAGGTCCTTCTGCATGGGGTAGTCGAGACCGGACTCCAAGCCGAAGAGATAACTCGTCAGGACATCGCTCACGCTCATCGCCTTGGTGTCGCCCGGCGGCCGCTCGCTCACGATCTTGCCGCTCTGCGGGTGCCGGCGCAACCGCACCAGCTCGCCGGGCACGCGGCCGACCGCAAGGAACGGCGAGTGGGTGGTCACGACGAATTGGATCGCCGGGAAAATCTCCTTCAGGCGCGCCACGATCGCCTGCTGCCATTCGGGATGCATATGCGCGTCGATCTCGTCGACCAGGACGAGCGCGGACTGATCGCCGTCGCGCGCCACCTCGTGCAGGCGCTGGAGGAGGATGCCGACCCATCCCAGGATCGACATGGTCCCCTGGCTCAGCACGTCGATGGGGAGGTCGCCGTCGCGGGTCTTGACCAGGACGTCGCGGTCCAGGACATGCGGGAGCCCGATCTCGGTTTCCCCGAGCAGGATGCCGAGGGTCTCCCGAAACCTCTCGAGCAGCCGGGGCGCCGACCCTGCGCCCCCCTTCTGGCTCCGGTAGTCGAGGTTCACGATCCACTGCTTCATGTCGAGGATGCGCGGGTCCGATGCGTTGCCCAGGATCGGCAGCACGTCGTCGACCAGCGGGCGGTTACGGCCCTCCGCGAGGGCGGGCCCCTTGCTGCGGCCGGCGCCGATGGCCCGGGCGGGGGGAAAGCCGAGCACGAGGCGGCTCTCCTCCTCGAAGGCGCGCGCCGGGATCGAGGCGACCTCGGCCTGGCCGGCGGCGTTGACGAAGATGTCGGTCCCGTAGGTCCTGCCGGAGGTGGTGCGGATCACGATCTGTCCGCGCTTCGTCCCGAATCGGAGCAACCTGCCCGCCGACTCCTGTGCGGCGCGCCCTGCCACCGCCAGCGCCAGCGCCTTGAGGATTGTGGACTTCCCGACCCCGTTGTCCCCCAGGAGGATCGTCCAGCCGGGATCGAAGTCGAGCTTCATCTCCTCGAATGGACCGACGTTGCGCACCTCGATCGACTGCAGGAGCGAGGGGGCCTCCGCGGCGCGCTGTCCGATCGGCTTCCTAGACCCCGAAGGCGACGAGGGCGTCGCGCCCCGCTCGAGCCGTCGCGCCCTCTCGACCCGGGCGGCGAGCCTGTCGATGAAGGCCGGCACCTGGGGATGGCCCTCGGTGGGGGCGTAAGGCAGGACGTGGATGCCGTAGCGCCGCTCCAGGAGATCGGCCTCCGCCTCCCAACCCGCCTCGTCGACCGAAACGACGGCGTAGTGTCTGCGGGTCGGGATCTGCTGGAAGGTGATCCCCTTGAGGTAGGCCTCGATCCCCTGCAGGCTCGCGCCGAGAAACAGAATAGTGCGCGTGAAGAAGAGCCGCTGCATGAACTCGGTGAAGGGGCGATCGCCGAGGATCGTCTCCTCATACTGCGCCGGCGCCACCAGGACCGACGCCGGTTGATCGAGATCGCCGTAGAGCTTGAGAATGAAGAACCGGCGCGCGTGCAGCGCGCTCATGAGCGGTTCGATGTTGCCCGGGGTCAGGACGCCCTCCGGGGGGATGTCGTAGGCGGATTCGAGCAGGCGGTCGAAGTTGGTGGTCAGGACCGCGCCGAAGCCGATCAATGGCAAGAGCCGGTGCACCGGCGGCAGCTCGACTGACGGTGCGACGAACACCTCCCGCAGGTGAAGACGCAGGTCCTCGAGCCGATCCGCCGCCTTGGCCCGATCGACGATGGCGTCCGCGACCCGGTCGGTGCCGGTCGAGCGCTCGAGGGCCGACCTCAGGGAGGCGCCGAACGTGGGATCGACCAGTCCCGCTGAGGATGCCCAGTCGAGCAGCCCGCGCACCAGCGGCCCCCAGAGAGGCAGGCCGGCCGGCGCGCTGAGCCCGGCGCCGGCGTAGAGAACGCACTCGCCCTGAAGACAGGCTTCCAGGAGGTCGTCCGGCACGGTCAGGTCGGGAAGGTCGAGGGGCGCGCCGCCGGCGGATGATAGCGCCGACGGGACGGCGATCGCATCGCGCGTCCCGGACGAGGGCTCGATCTTGCCGAGCGCGTCGCTCCGGAACCCGGGCTCGAGGCGTGGACGCCGGGAGCGCAGCAGCAGAAGGCCGCCACCGCCGACAAGGATGCCCAGGGCCAATCCCACAATGAGAATCGTCGGCGTGATCGGCAGCCCGCCGGCGGGCGCCGCGTTCGTCCGCACCGTGAAGCCGTGATACGGGACGCTCGGCGACTTCCCGATCTCCACGACGATCTCCGGTCGGTCGCCCGAAGCGAGATCCCGGGGGACGACGACCTCCATGGTGGCATCCGCGACGCGCCCGACCTTCACCTCCATCCCCGAGAAGGTGACCCGTGCTTCGGGCAGGAGGGGGTGGGGAACGGAGAGCGCGAGCCGAATGGCGGCCCCGGGGGCTGCCTCACGCGGCTCGCTGTCGAGGATCCGGAGGGGAAGAATGCCCAGGCTTTCGAACCCTGGGCCTTTCCCGAAGGCGTCGCTGGCCACAATGGCCACCTTCGTGCCCGGGAGGATCGGAGCCGGAAGCTCGAACTTCAGCCACTCGCCCTGTGTGCCTTGCTCCTTGGAGGCGCCCTCGTCCCGGCCGTAGCGAACGGGGATGCCGTCGACGAGCAGCGCCAGGGCGCCCTTCGGGGGCCGGGAGAGCTGGATGGCGACGAAGGAGCCGGCCTCCACCGGGTTCGGATTCACCCCGAGGATGCGGAGCAGCCTGGGGTTCGCGGCGGGGCCCGCGGACTGTCGCGGTGCCGCCTGGGAAGGACCGAGTGCGGCCGAGATGCCGAAGTCCGGGTGCGCGAGGCCGGCCAGGGCCATGGCGACCGATCCGGCGCGTGCGAGGAACGCAGCGCGCCGGGAGATGCCTGAGACGGCACCCACCGCGTTCCTGCGACGACGCGCGGGGATCATGGACGCTTCCCCGGCATGGGCGGCGCCACGAGCGGCATGAGGCGCTCGTGCACCTTGACCATCGCCTGGGTGTCGCGGCCGCAGTAGGTCAGAAGGTCGGCGCGGCGCTGCGCCCACTCCTTCGGGCTCACCCGACCCATCGCCGCCTCCGCGAAGCAGGCGAGCGCCGACGCTCCGTCGCGGATTGCCAGGTCGTCGTAACGGAAGCCTGGGACGAGCGCCGGCAGAACGTGCTTGATCGAATAGCTGCCGTGGAAATCGGGGTGGTAGTACCCCTCGCGCAGGACCACCAGCAGGTCGAACAGGCGCCTGAGGATGGCCTCGAAGCGGCCAGCGAGATCCGGGAAACGCGCCATGAGTTTCCTGATCTGTGTCGCCTCGAAGGTGGAATAAACGACGATGCTCCCGCGTTCGCCGAGGTCCTGGAGAAGGCGCTCCGCCAGCGCGCGGCGGTCGTCACGTAGCGGGTCGGCGAGGAATTCGCGGTGAACGCCGGGTTTCCCCGGCCCGTGGCAGACATCGATCGAGTATTGCGTGACAATCGGTTCGTAAGGTGCGACGCCGTCGTAGAGTGGCAACGCGGTCTGCACAGTCTCGAAATCGAGGTAGAAGGAAGGCCACTCGATCTTGCCGAGCGCCGGGCCCAGGGAAGGTTCGGCCTGGCCGGCTCCGGCCACGACGGACCGGGCGACCCGCTTCTGCGCGGACGTCAGATCGACACCACCCGGCAGGTCGGCGATCTCGATGGTCCCGCGCAGGCGTTCAATCCCACGGGCGATGCCGGGAAGCTCGGTGACGGGAAAGCGGGAGCCGCGACCGATGCAGTGGTCGCGGAAGTACTCGCACCCGACGCATGCGGATCGCAGCCGCGGCGCCGGCATCCGGGCCGGAGTCGTCTGGTCGCGCAGCGCGGTAATCCGACGGGCGAATGCGCCGTGGCGCGCTCTCGCCTCCGCGGTGACGTCCCGTTCCTCGAACAACTGCGACGCAGGCTCACCCTTGCGGTACTTCCGGGACAGCAGGAGGAGGGCGATGGCGGAGACCTTCAGCCCGGCGCGCCCGGCCACGAGCGAGGTGAAGGCGACGTCGTCGATGTGGTTCTCGAGCGAGGGCGAGTCGGCGAGCGACGACTTCACCTCGATCACCTTCCAGCCGCCCGCCTGCCGGATCAGGATGTCGGGGCGGGCGACGCAGTCGCCGTCGGCGAAGGAAGCCTCGAAGATCGCCTTCACGGACGCGTCGGCGAGGAGGCGCCCGGTTTGCGAAGCCGCTTCGGCGGGGGTGGGTCCCGCGACGAGCAGGCCTCCGGGAAAGATCGATCGGGCCATGAGACCTATGGTGCGGCCCTGCTCCATCAGGAACCGGTCCGCCGCGCCGGGCGGTTCCGGGTCCCTGAGCCGGCGCCGGTACCACGCCCAGGTCGAGCAGTCCCTGGGCTCGACGAACAAGTCCTTGGTAATCGGCGGAAGGCCCTTCAACCCCCGCGCCGGGCGCCGACCGACGGCGCGGGCCGCCTTCCGGCCGCGGGGGGCCTTGCGGACCGCCTGACCCCGCCGCCCGGGGCCGGCTTTCGCGAGGGGGCTCACTTGATCACGTAGACCAGCCGGCCCTGCGCGTCCGGCTCGAGGCGGTGGATGTCCCATTTGCTCGCCTTGCTGCGGGTTTTCTCGAGGCGCTGGGCGAGGACGACCTTCTGGCCATCCGTGCGCAGGGTGATCATGCCGTACACCTCGACCGAGCGGTCCAGCTTGTCCTTGAGAAGATCGCGCACCTCCTTGACGAGGGCGTGCCTGGCCGGGCCGTCGGCTGCCTGCACCAGGCCGTCGAGGTACCTGCTCAGGGAGCGCTTCAACTCGAAGGGGTGATCGATCGCTTCCCGGCTCGAACGCGCCAGCTCGGTGCTGAAGATCAGGGGGCGCGGGCCGCGCGAGCACAGTCCGAAAGTGCCCAGCGCGTCGGGGCGCGGGTGCGCGTAGGACTCGGCGTCCCCGCTCGAGACCACGGTGGCGATCGGGTTGACGGCGCGTAGGAATTCCGACGTGAAGTCGTGGCTGCCATGGTGGCAGGCCTTGGCGACGTCGGCTTCGAGGGCCTTCCGGGCCTGCGCGATCCCCTTCGCCAGCGCGGCGGGTCCCGCGCTCGAAGGGTTGAACCTCCCGTAGTGCGCCAGCAGGTGGTTCTCCGCCGGCGTGTTCAAATCGCCACCCAGCAGGATCGCGACGTTGCCATAGCGGAGCCGCAGCACGATGGAGTGCCCGTTCTTGGTGACACCGTCGCTGGCCCCGAACCGGCGCAGTCGCAGCTTCCCGGCCCGCCCGGCCTCCGGCACCGGGGCCAGCACCTCGATGCGCAGCGGACCGTTCTCGTAGCCCGGCAGGTGCCGGTCGCGTGACGACAGCATGCGGATCGTCCCGACGCGGCCGCTGTCGAGCGCCTGCTTCATGAGGGCCGGGTAGAAGCCCAGGCGTCCGGATGCCGGGAAGAGCGCGCGCAACGCCTTCTCGGTCGCGATGACGTCGTCGAGACACTCGACACCGCCGACCTTGACGGACGGTCCGAGCTTCGGCTTGCCCGGGCGATCGACGACGCCGTTGTGGTAGATCGTGCCGACCTGGACGTTGGGATCCCTGAGCAGCCTCTTGAACCCCAGGTAGTGGTCCTTGTCGCCGTGGGTGATGACGAAGCACTCGAACGCGACCTTCTGCTGGAACTTCCCGAAGCGCCAGCGCAGAAAGCGGAACATGTTGTCCCGCTCTCCCGCGTCCACCAGGATCCACTTGTCTTCAGGGGTCACGATCAGGCTGCCGTCCCCCTGACCGATGTCGACGAAATTCACCTCGAGCAGGCGGCTCTCGATCAGGCTCGCCTTGGGAACCCAGCCCTGGCGCATCCTGCCCCGGGCCTTGACCTGGACCCAGTCCCCGTCTTCCTTGCCGGTCCGGCGCATCCAGTCGCCCCAGAGCAGGTGATCCACGGCGTTCGCGACGCCCCGCGCGCGCGGTGACTTGTAGATGACCACGGACGGATAGCCGGCGAAGCAGGTGCCGTTCGCCTCCGGCGCCGGGCCTCCGGATGCGCGGGCGCGCCTCCGGGCGCGCGATGCTGGTCGGGTGGGATCCATGGCGTGGCCTCAGACCCCGGCACGGGGATAGGGGAAGTCGGCAGGAGGAGCGGCGGCCGCATAGGCCCGGTATTTCGAACGGACCACCGCGTCGCAGATCGCGTACCCCCAGTTGATCAGCCGTTCCTGGAGGTCCTCCGGCATGGCCTTGAGGCGCGTCTTGGTCGCGGCCAGATCGGCGGTCCGCCCGGGATCGCACGCGAGGTGCTTGGGCGCCTTGAAATCGGCGATGTCCATCCGCATGTCCCAGAACGCTCCGTCGCGCGTGCCGTCATCGTACGAGGCGAAGACCTGCCGCTTGCGCAGGCTGCGCACCTGGTTGTCGATGAGGTCGAGCACGCGGAGGATGTGCCGCCCCCAGAGGCGCTTGGGATCCGGGTCCGGAGCCATCTTGCCGCCGGCGTCGCTCACCAGCACGGTGCGGCACCGCTTCCAGACCGTCTCGAGCCCGAGGTTGTCGTAGACGCCGCCGTCGGTCAGCACCGCCTCAGTGGTGAACGGCGGGCGCTGGAGATCCGCCCCGCTGTTCGGCGTGAAGGCCTTCGGATCCAGCTCGAACGCCGCCGGCGAGAGAACCGGCGGGAAGGCCGACGAAGCCGCGACCGCGGTCGCCAGCAGGAGATCCGGTGCCTTGATCTCGCCCACCCGCCAGTCGCGCATGTACTTCTTCGAGAAGCGCCAGAGCGCCCCCGACTGGACGTTCGTCGCGTTGATGATGAAGCGCGGCTCATCGGGAAGGTCCTGCAGCGTCTTGTCGCCGAACAGGTGCTTGCGATACGCCTTCACGATCCGATCGTTGACCGTGCCCGGCAGGAGGCGGCCGGCGAGGATCGAGCCGACGTCAATGGTGTCGGAGGCCATCCGGCGGACCGGGCCGACGATCAGGTCCTCGAAATCCCCGGGCGGGCCGCCGGGGGGATAGAGGCCGCCCCAGCGCAGGCCGAGCACGCCGGCGGTGATCGACCCCCCGGAGACCGAGGAGATCCGCGTAACCTCGCGCAGCAGGCCCATCTCGTGAAGGCGCCAGAGCGCGCCGGCGTGGAACACCATGGCGCGGTATCCGCCGCCCGAGAGACAGAGGCCGACTCCATCCACCGGGGGCTTGGTGTCGCGATCGGTCGGCAACTGGCGGACGGGACTCTGGAGATCGACGAATTCATCGCTCATGGGGCATCTCCTCTTGGCGACGGCCGTGCTAGGAAGTATAAGCTGCGCGCCGGGGTCCGGTAACAGGTTTTCCGTCAACCTCGGCTCTGCTGGTGAGTGGCGGAACGAGGCGGGTGTCCCGGGCGGCGGGGGTTTCAAGCTGCGCGGTGGGCGGGCGGCGGGGTTGGCGATGGCTCGCAAGGCACGATTGGACACACGCCGACCTCGGCCGCGCATCCCGGCGATGTGGAGCCGTCGGCCAGGCTCTGGGTGCTCAGGGTCGGGTCGAGCGGGGGCGGTGGGCGGGGCGCGCGACGGCAGGCCGAGACACTCGAGAATGGCGCGGGTGGCCTCGTGCGGATGGATCGCGGCGAGGATCCGCATCGGCCCGCCGCAGTCGGGACACTCGAGGACGTCCACTGCGAACACCCGGCGCAGAAGATTGGCCCAGGCGTAGCGGCGCAGGGTGTGACTGCCGCCGGTGGAGGCTGGGGCCAAAGCTGAGCGTTCATCCGCGGCGGGGATCGGGACGACACGATCGCGCCAACCGGTGCAGGGGGTGAGCACGCCGTGGTAGGGGACCAGGTGGGCGCGCGGCGCCGGGATGAGCGGGACGAGGCGCTGCATGAGCTGCTGCGGTTCGAACAGGATCGCGGTGGACCCGTCGCGCCAGCGATGGCGGAGGCGGTAGAGCAGGCGGCCGTCGGGGAGACGCTCGATGCGTTCGGTCGCCACGGCGGGACGGGCGGCATAGCGGCAGACCAGCTTGGCCCGATTCAGGACCCGCGCGCGATAGACATCCGATTCCGCCACCGCGCCGTCCGCGCGCACGAGCATCTCGACGACGATGGCCCGGCGCTCCTCGTCCTCCCCGAGCGACGTCCGATCGGTCGAGAGTTTCTCGGGGAGCATCGGAAAGAGCTCGGCGGCGGTGTAGACGGAGGTGGTGTTGTGGCCGACGTGCTCGTCGATCGCCGAGCCCTTCGTCACCAGGGCATCGACGTCCGCGATCGCGACCAGCATCCTCGTCGCGCCAGGCGCATAGGAAATTCGGTTCTTCAGGGATTTCCGTGGGTTCCTGAGGGGAAGAGGGGTAGAAGAGGCTCCGAAGGAGGGGCGGAGCCATGGAAGACACGGACCTCTACAGGCATCTGCTCGGGCTGACACCGCCCTGGTCGGTCAGTCGGGTGGAGCTCTCGGTGAAGACGCAGCAGGTGGACGTGTGGGTCGAGCACGCTGGCGAGCTGCGCTGGCCATGTCCGGAGTGCGGCGTCGAGCTACCGCTGTACGACCACGCCGAGGAACGGGCCTGGAGGCATCTGGACAGCTGCCAGTTCCTCACCTACCTGCATGCCCGTCCCCCGCGGGTGCTCTGCCCGACGCATGGAGCCAAACAGGTGAAGCTGCCCTGGGCTGAGCCGTATTCGAGGTTCACCCAGCTGTTCGAGCGTCTGGCCATCGACGTCTTGAAGGAGACTCCCATTCAAGGAGCGACGCGGATCTTGAGGATCAGATGGGACGAAGCGTGGCATCTGATGCAGCGCGCGGTGGAGCGCGGGCTGCGAGCCAAGCCCAGGCGTGTTCCCAAGTATTTGGGGGTCGACGAGAAGTCGATCTCCAAGTGGGAGCACTATATGACGTTGGTCTGCGACTTGGACGCCTCGACGGTCGAGGATGTCGAGGACGGGCGCAGGAGCGAAAGCCTGACTCCCTACTTCAGGCGGTTTTCCCTCGAGGAACGTGAGGGGATCCGTGCGGTGGCCATGGACATGTGGCCAGCCTACATCCAGTCCACGCTGGCGAACGTCCTGGGGGCCGCCGACAAGATCGTCTTCGACCTCTACCACATCATGACCTACATGAACGAGGCCGTGGACAACGTACGCAAGCGGGAGACCCGGGATCTGCGGGGGGAACGCGACGACACTCTGAAGGGGTCGCTGCACCTGTGGCTCTACGCGAAAGAAGACCTGCCGGAGCGGCACCGCCAGCGCTTCGCCGAGCTCAAGGCTATGAACCTGAAGACGGGGCGGGCTTGGCCGATCAAGGAGAGCCTTCGGGAGCTATGGAAGAAGCCGACGATCCAGGACGCTCGCGCTCACCGGAAGCCCTGGTACAGGTGGGCGACTCACTCACGTCTCAAGCCTGTCATCGCGGCGGCGCGAACCATTCAGAGGCATCTCCACAACGTGCTGACCTACTTCATCCATCGGATCACCAACGCGGTCAGCGAGGGAATCAACAGGCCGACGGCTTCGAGAGCTTTGAGAACTTCAGGACGGCCATCTTTTTCCACTGCGGAGGCCTAAAACTCCACTCTGCCACCCACGGAGATCCCTGAAGAACCGAATTCCTATGCACCCGCGGGGCGCACCGGGAGTGACGGCTCGACGGCGTCGCGCTTCGTCGTCGGCTCCGGCGCCCGCTCGGGCTGGACCGCGATCTCGATCGGCATCGACGACGCCGACATCGCGGTCACGGCCGACTGCGCGATCGAAATCGTGCCGCCGCCCGCGGGCACGGTGCCCGACGGCGCCGGCGTCCCCGGCACGCCGCTCCTGGTCGCGCCGGCGGGGGCGGGTGATCTGCGCCTGACCTGGAATGTCTCGTGCTCCGCGAGCGCGGTCGACTACGAGGTCTACGAAGGCTCGATCGGCGACTTCACCAGCCACGTCCCGCGGCTCTGCTCGACGGGCGGCGCCACCTCGGCGACGCTGACGCCGTCGGCGGGGAACACCTACCATCTGATCGTCCCCACCGACGGTGTCCACGGAGGATCCTATGGGCGGCGGAGCGACGGCTTCGAGCGCCCCACGAGTGCCTCCGCCTGCGCGCCCCAGGATCCTGGCCCCTGTCCGTGAGTTACGGCTTCAGGCACTTCAGGATACCGCCGCAGTGGCGGCAGGTGCCGTGACAGGACGGCTTGCCGCAGGCCGTGCCCGGCCCTCCATCACACTCGTTGTTCAGGGCGACGCAGAGCTGGCAGATCGTCCCACCCTCGCAGGCATCGCCAATCCCGTTGTGGTTCGTGTCCTTCTGGTCCGGGTTCCAGATGTCGATGCAGTTGTCGCAGGCGTTGCCGACATTGTCGCTGTCCCAGTCCTCCTGGTTGTCGTTCGGGACGAAGTCGCAGTTGTCGCAGGCGTCGCCCCAGCCGTCGCTGTCGGAGTCCGTCTGGCTCGCGTTCGCGATGGTCGGGCAGTTGTCGGTCTGCCCGCAGATGCCATCGCCGTCCACGTCGTTGGTGGGGTCATTCGGACAGGTGTCGCAGTTGCCGGGGATGCCGTCGAGATCGGGGTCGGCGATGTAGAGGCCGTCGGTCACCGTGGTCAGACGCACCTCCGGTACGAAGTCGTCGCACGTGAATGTCGGCGCGTTGCCATCGTAGTCGAGGGTCTCGCGGACGTACGGAGGCACGATCGCGACGGTGCCGCTCGGGGTGGTCATCTGGGTCACCGTGATCGTGGCGCACTGCACGGCGGTCTTGATCGAGAGGGGTCCCGTGATCTTGTCACAGCAGTGGGGGAAGGTCTGCGATCCAGAATCGTTGTAGAAGAGCAGATTCTTGCTCTGGCCCGCCGCCACGTTGATGCCGGTCCAGAGGCCCTGGTTCCAGCCATCCCCGGCCGGCGTGAACCCATCATCGAAGCAGGGCTGCGGGACCGAAGTCGCCCTGCTGCAGATGTATTGCGCCCCGAAATCGAGCACATACGAGGTGTCGACCGACCTGTTGGTGAGCTGGATCGCGTACTCCCGGGGTCCGAGACAGGTGCCGCCGCCGAGCCGGTTGAGGTCGATCATGTTGGTGAGCTGGATGTCGCTGTCCGCCGAATCGGGCGTCACCGGCATGCGCACCATGTCGATCTTCGACTCCAGCCCGCGCGTCGTGCAGGTGGACTCGACGACCGGGCCGCCGCCGGGAACCCGCGCGGTCGCGTAGAGGGTGTAGAGACCGCACCCGGCGGCCGTCTTGAGATCGAGGTCGTCGAGCGTGAAGCGGCGGGCGCCGTCCGCCCCGGGCGCCAGCTTGTCCAGCCGGCCGCGGATGATCTGTGACGACGCCATGCGACGACACTCCGGCGCCACGTTCGGGTATCCCGCCAGCACGACGCGATAGGCGACCTGGGTGGGGTAGGTCGAATTGAGGTTCTCGATCGTCACCACGCCATGATCGCAATCGGTCTTGACGTCGAGCGAGGGCGGCAGGTCAGGCGCCGCGAACGCCGTGCCGGCCGCGCCGAACGCGAGAACGATTGAGACTAGGAGCGGGACTCCTCCGACCCGAGAACGAACGGTCATGGGCATCCTCCTCTGAAGTGCGGGACCGCCGGCGCCCGCTTCCGGACGGAGCAGCAGCGCCTGCAACGGTCGCGTATGTCCTCTTAGTCGCGGCGGACCGGGAGAGCTTTCCGAGAAAAGAGAGGTCGCCGCGAAGCTTTGGCAGAATGGGCGCCACCATGTCGGAGTTCCACGGGACCGAGCCGGCATTCCATGCCCTTCTGAGCGGGTGACGGACGCGCCCGCTACGAGCTGATGGTCGGGCAGGACCATCTGAACCGCCGCGGTGTTGCGCATGGTGGAGTTGTGCATAGATTCCCTGTTCGCAACTTCTTTGCATTTTGCGGAGAAGTTGGTCGGGCGTCAAGCGGCGACCCGAAAGAGGCTGGGGAAGTCCCGCTGCCTCAGCTTCACCGCTGTTCCCATGATGGTGTAGCCGAAGGCGGTGACCCGCCAGCGCCGTGAGCGGGGGATCTTGGCGACGAGGCCATGGAAGTGGAGTCGGTGCAAGAGCCTGCTGACCTGTGCGCTGGCTTTCTCCGGATCGTCGTGGAGGCGGAGGACACTGGCTGGGAGCATGTCGCGAAGGTCACGATTGGCGAAGCCATGCAGGGCGTGCTCGCCGCTCATCAGGGCGGCGAAGACCTGACTGTCAGGCCGGGAGCGAGGGTTGAAGGCCTTGACGGGTCGTGCGGAGAGCAGATTGGCCCAGGCATAGCGGCGCGAGATGGGACCGCCGCCGGTGGAGGCTGGGGCCGGAGCTGAGCGTCTATCCGCGGCGTGGGTCGGGACGACACGATCGCGCCAACCGGCGCAGGGCGCGACCACGCCGTGGTAGCGGACCAGGTGGGCGCGCGGCGCCGGAATGAGCGGGACGAGGCGCTGCAGGACCTGTTGTGGTTCAAAGAGGACCGCGGTGGTCCCGTCGCGCCAGCGATGGCGGAGGCGTTCGCGCTCGCGGGCGAGGAAGGTCTCCAACTCGGCCTGGACGACGCCATAGAGGACGGTCTCCTCCGGCCGGTGGCGTTCGTAGCCGGGGCGCCATGCGTGGTGGCCGGCGATGGCCGTGGGACGAGGCATGCGACGCGCGCAATGCGATGCCGATGCCCGGGCCGCCAGAAATGCGCCCGGCACGCGCGGATCCTCATCATTTCGATGAGTTGCAGGGTTGACGGCGAGCGCTTGGTCTGGAGGGCGCTCCCCGGGAAGGTGTCACGGGACGGAACACGACGGGATGCCGGCGACACGCCGGCGGACATGCGAAGCAGGCGGGAGTACCGCCCGCCTGGAATCCGGACGGCGATTTGCCGCCCGACGGCGCCGCGGTTAAACTCGCCGCCTCACGGGACGCGATTTCACGAGAGCGGTTCTCGATGACGCCACGAAAACAGAGCGAAAGCCCCGGCTCGACACCCGCGCGGCGCGCAGGTTCCGCGGTCGCGACCGCGGCCCTCGCCGCTCTTCTGGCGGGTCGGCTGGTCGCGCCCGCGGCTTTGGCGGCGACGGTGCCGGCCACGCCGCCCCCGGCCGCCGGCCCCGCCACGACGCCGCGTCTGGTGCCGGCCGACGCCGCCGGCGTCCTGCGCGCCGTGCGCGCCGCCGGGGCCAAAGCGGTCATCGTCAACGTCTGGGCGAGCTGGTGCGCGCCGTGCCGCGAGGAGTTCCCCGACATCCTGAAGGTCGGCCGCGATCTCAAGGAACGCGGCGTGGCGCTCGTGCTGGTGTCGGGCGACTTCGACGACAGCCGCGACGACGCGCTGAAGTTCCTCGCCGACCACGGCGTCGAGTTCACCACTTATCTCAAGACCGGCAACGACGAGGTTTTCATCGACGGGCTCGCCCCCGAGTGGTCGGGTGTCCTCCCGGCGACCATGGTGTTCGACAGGACCGGGCGCCTGCGCCATTTCCGCGAGGGGAAAGTCACCTACCAGCAGCTCCGGGACCTGGTCCTGGACGTGATCGACAACCCGGCACATGGTCCGGAAAAGGAGACGAAGCGATGACGAAGGCACGCATGTTCGCGGTGGCGGTGGCGGCAGCGGCAGCGGCGGTGGCGATGATCACGACGATCCCGGGTGGCGGCGTCGCGATGGCGGCCGATCCGGCGGCGGCGCCCCCCCTCGCCCTCGGCGCATCGATGCCGATGACTGGTGAATCGATGAAGGGCGTCGACGGCAAGGAGGTCACGCTCGCCTCGGTGCGCGGGGCGAAAGGAACGCTCGTGGTCTTCACCTGCAACGCCTGCCCGTGGGCCAAGGCATGGGAGGACCGCATCGTCGCCCTCGGCAACGACTACCAGAAGAAGGGCATCGGCGTGATCGCGGTCAACTCGAACGACCCGGCGAAGGTGGCCGAGGATGCCTACGACCCGATGAAGACCCGCGCCAGGGAGAAGGGGTTCGCCTTCCCGTATGTGGTCGACGCGACCTCCGGGGTGGCGCGTGCCTTCGGCGCCAGCCGCACGCCCGAGGCCTTCCTGTTCGACGCCAAGGGGGCGCTGATCTACCACGGCACGATCGACGACAACGCCCAGGAGCCCGACAAGGTCAAGGAGCACTACCTGGCCGACGCCCTCGACGCACTCGCCAGCGGCTCCACGGTCGCCGTGAAGGAGACCAAGGCGATGGGCTGCGGGATCAAGTTCCGCTCGTAGGGGCGACCGGGCGTCTTTTCAGGCGAGGTCGAAGAGCAGGAACGCCGCAGGTCCCGCGCCGGCGAGGGCGTGGATGACGAGGTCCTCCTCGCCGGTCACCGCGGCCCCGTCGCCGTCGCCCATGACCTGGCCGCCGAGGTCGATCCGGCCGCCGTGCACGTGCAGCCAGGCGTGCCGCCCCTTCTCGAGGCGATGCGTCGTCTGCCGGCCGGGATCGAACAGCCCCGCGTAGATGTGCGCATCCTGGTAAAGGACGATCGAGCCGTCGCGCCCGTCGCCGCTGGCGATCGCCTGCAGGCGGTTGCGGCGCCCCTCCGCGGGGAAGGCCTGCTGCTGGTACTCCGGCCGCAGGCCGCTCTTCTCCGGGACGATCCAGATCTGCAGGAAGCGGACCGGGGCGTCGGGCGACGGGTTGAACTCGCTGTGCGACACGCCGGTGCCGGCGGTCATCTTCTGCACGTCGCCCGGACGGATGATCGACCCGGTGCCCAGGCTGTCGCGGTGTTCGAGGGCGCCCTCGAGGACGACCGAGACAATCTCCATGTCGCGGTGCGAATGGGTGCCGAACCCCTGCCCGGCGCGCACCCGGTCGTCATTGATCACCCGCAACGTCCGGAAGCCCATGTGGCGCTCGTCGCGGTAGTCGCCGAACGTGAATGTGTGGCGGCTGTCGAGCCAGCCGAGATCGGTGTGGCCGCGCTCGCCGGCGGGGCGCAGGTCGATCATCGCCGCCGCCTGCCGTCGAAACCGAGCGGCCCCGATCCGTAGGCGCACACCATGAGCAGGCCGCCGAGGATCGCCAGGTTCTTCATGAACTGCAGCATCTGGGCGGTGCGCTCGACCCCGGTGTAGCCCCAGAAGTCGTGGTACACGAGAGTGGTCGGGATGAGAAAGAGCACGAGGAGCAGGGCCCCGAAGCGCGCCCACCGGCCGAGCAGCACCATGAGGCCGCCGGCGATCTCGAAGAACACCGCGCCGGCAAGGAGGAACTTCGCCATCGGCACGCCCTGCGATGTCATGTGACCCACGGTGCCGCCGTAGTCGGCCAGCTTGCCGGCGGCGCTGACGAAGAAGATCAGGGCGAGAAAGACCCGGCCGAGGAGCGTGGTGAGCCGGACGAGGCCTCCGTTCATGGTCGTGGTCTCCCGGGAATGAGGGTGGCGGAGAGGGTGGGATTCGAACCCACGGTGAGGTTTCCCCCACACACGCTTTCCAAGCGTGCTCCTTAAGCCACTCGGACACCTCTCCGTGGAGCGCGCGGATGATAGAACGCCGCCCCGATCGAGTCAACGCACCCGCCCCTTCCGGCGTGCGGGGGATCAGGTGTAAAATACGAGAACACGGCGGCGCCGGGCATGCACAGGATTTCCTCAGCCGGATGCACAGGGTAAGTTGCAAATGCTCAGTATCTTGGGTAATTTTTCCGGAAGACCACAACATTTTGTGGAGCGGGCCTTGACACGTTCGGACCGCGTTGGGGTAGAGTGTCGAGGCTCGGGCCACGGGCGAGCCGGACGGCGGCGGGACGCCGGCGAGCCGACCCACCGGACCCGGACAACTGACCCGGTTCTCATTCAACCATCCGACCGCGGGCGCGGGCCTCATGGGCAGGCGCTCCGGGGGTTGTTTTCGCCAGGGCATTCCAATTTCGGTCCGGCGGGCCGCCCGCCGGCCCCTGATACGAAGGGGGCGCAATGAAGAAGGAGTCCGAAATCAGGGATCGGAA